>ERZ808051.338-NODE-338-length-56355-cov-6.020594_pt1 | contig 56355 bp, 48 predicted proteins | sample MGYA00380199_ERZ808051 | MGnify/ENA primary metagenome ERZ808051 (study PRJEB31490, sample SAMN06133391) | mouse gut metagenome | isolation source: J11 | host: mice | place: China: Chengdu | collected 2015-05 ... | reverse complement strand
CAATTCATATCGTTTCATGTACCTATTTTCGCACCTACACACGTCTTGTGCAATATTTATTTTTCAAACAACCCCTAATCCTTGGGTAGTCTGCACCACGCCGCCGATCAGGTGGCCGGTAAAAGTCCGCCATAGCTGCCACCCCTTTCCACCCGGCGCTTGGCCGATTTGTCCGCCCACGGGCAGGTCCGCCAGTGGGGCACAAAGGCCACGGGGAGGTCTCGGCGCTCCTCCTCCGGCTTGGCCTGCCGCCCGGTGATGGCGGCCCCCATATCGTCCAGGAACGTGTCCGGGCCGTCGTCCTCGATCACGAAAACGGGATCCGGGTCCACGGGGACCGGCTTGCCCTCCAGACTGGTGATCCAGTCGATTTCCTGGCCGCAAAATTTACACCGTGCCACAGGCTGCCCTCCTCTCCGCCGCCGTGGTGAACTCCTCCACCATGCCCCGCTCCAGCAGGTCCTTGGCGTCCAGGTCGTGGACCACGCGGGAAACCTGCGGCCCGCCGAACTCCTTTTTTTCAATGGACAGCAGGGGCTTCCCCATGCAGGTGGAGAAAAACGCCATGCACAGCAGGCCGTCCGCGTCCATCCATTTCAGCCACCAGTCCGGTGCCCGGTACGCTTTGGTGATTGTCACCCGTCGCATTGGCGGCATGGCCTCATAGGTGCCCACCAGCTTGTAAAGGCTGGTTTTGTTTGCTTTCAGTCTGAACATTTACCCCAGCACCTCCCGAAACCAGGCCATGATCCGCTTTTCGTATTTCCTGCGGGTCCGCTTTTTCTTTGTGTGGATATACCGGCGGGCCAGGTCCGGCTCTAATATCCGCGCCAGGTGTATGGCTATACCTAACTCCATGGAGTACATAAAAGCCCGCAGGCCCTCCGCCGCCACCTCCATGGTTATGGACACGTCCGCCCATGCCTTTGACGCGGTGGCCATGGCCTCCTCCGCGCTCTCCACCGAAATTCCGCCCGCCGAATAGTCCAGCACTATCTCCCCATCCTCTAAATGGGCAACAGTAAACTGGATCGGTTTCTGTGCCAATTCCACGGGCTGGCCGTCAAGGTAGTCCACAAAGTGGCCGCTGCTGTTTTCAGGTCCCACTTGGCCACCCCTCCCCGCGCTCATACCCCAGCAGGATATTGTGGCCCATTTCTCCCAGGCTGTGCGCCAGGACCTCCAATTCCAGCAGGTCCCGGTATTTCAGCCCCATGGCGTCCAGCCGGGCGTGGAACTTTTTGGCCTTTTCCGTGATCTCCCGGACGGTTGCCTGTTCCTTTGCCATATCCTCCGCCGCAAATTCCATCAGCAGCGCCTCCGGGTCGATTTCTCCGGCGGCAATTTTCTGGCAGAACTCTTTGGCGGCGTCCAGTGTGAAATGGCGATAGCCGGCGGTGTTAAACCCCAGGCTTTCAATTTCCTTGTGGCGGAGCACCACATAATAGGTCTGTTCCTCCATGGCCTTGTGGCCTTGTGTAACCTAATAGTAATGCCTGCCCCTGTTTTTCATATGGGCGGAACCACTTGACAAACGGGCGGCCGGGCGGTATGCTTTGACGATACATACCCCATGGATTCCGCTGTGTTTCCATGGAAAACGTCAAAAAAGGAGAGAGCAGCCATGACACGCATTCCCTACGAAGAGATGGTCGCACAGTTCCAGCGGGTGCTGGAGAAGAAGGGGCTCGCCGGCGGGGACGCCCGGGACGCCGCAGTCATTTTCGCCCAGAACAGTCTGGCCGGGGTGTACAGCCACGGACTGAACCGTTTTCCGCGGGTGGTGAGCTATCTGGAGATGGGGGCGATCGACCCGGCGGCCCGGGCCACCTGCGCGTATGCCGCGGGGGCCGTGGAGCGGTGGGACGGACACCGGGGATTCGGCCCGCTGAACGCCAAGCGGGCCATGGACCGGGCCTGTGCGCTTGCCAAGGAGTACGGAGTGGGGGTTGTGGCGCTGGGCAACAACAACCACTGGATGCGGGGCGGCACCTACGGCTGGCTGGCGGCGGATCAGGGCTGTGTGGGCATCTGCTGGTCCAATACCGCGCCCAACATGCCCGCCTGGGGAGGCAGGGACTGCCGGATCGGCAATAATCCCCTCATTATGGCCGTCCCCCGTTCCAATGGGGAGCATGTTGTGATCGACTGCGCGATCAGCCAGTTCAGCTACGGCAAAATGGAGGACTGCCGCCTGCGGGGGACCCGCCTGCCCGTCCCCGGCGGCTACAACGAACAGGGCGAGCTGACCCGCGATCCCGCCGAAATTGAGAAAACCGGCCGGGTGCTGCCTATGGGCTACTGGAAGGGCAGCGGCCTGTCCATTGTGCTGGACCTGATCGCAACGGTGCTGACCAACGGAAACGCCGTCCATACAGTGGGGACCTTTGAGGCGGAGGCCGGTCTGACCCAGGTTATGGTCGCCATCGACCCGGCCGGATTTGGGACCGGCGCGGATACGGACGCCATTGTGGACGGTATCCTGGCCAACGTGAAGCAGAGCGAGCCTGCCGAGGAGGGCGGGGAGGTGTGCTACCCCGGGGAGCGGTCGCTGCGCAGCATGCGGGAGAACAGGGAGCTGGGCATCCCCGTCATCGACGAGATTTGGGAGTCGGTTTTGAACATGTGATGGCTTTGGGAGGGGCGGCGCGCCGCGATGGCGGGCCGGGGGAGAGCGGCTCCGCGAAATTTCACCCAAACGCCTCGAAGGCAGCGATTACGGGGAGCATGGTGATGTCGAAGCGGTCCCTGCCGTACAGGTCCAGAAAATAGCCGGTGTACCGGCCGGTTTTCAGGTTGTACCGGAGGGACCAGACGGCCCAGTACAGGTCGATGTGGCGGTCCCCGGCCCCCGCCATGGAGAAATCAATCAGGGAGCCGGACCCGCCGCCGTTCAGAATCACGTTGGGCAGGCAGAAGTCGCCGTGAATCAGCGTGTCGTGTTGGAGGCGGCTCTTGTTGGCCTGCATGACGCTCCAGGCCTGTTCCCTGGAGTGAATCATGAATTCTGGCATCAGGACGGACTCGTCCCAGCAGCCCCCGTCCCGGTCCTCAGCGGAGGCGAGATACCGTTCCAGCCGGGTGGAGGCGGGCAGGCCCGCGGGGGGCGTCGCGTGCAGCCCGCGCAGGGTTTGAGCCAGGGTCCGGCACAGCCGCTCCGGGTCGTCCAGCCAGGAGCGCCCGTCTCCGCCCGGCACGCTGCGGGTGAGCAGATAATCCCGGTCCCGGGTGAGATATTGGACGACCTCCGGGCCAAAGCCCCGGCGGTGGAACCAGCCGGTCGTCTGCGCTTCCCGCCGCAATTCGCCGCGTCCGTCAATTTTCAGGTAGTAGTCCGGCGCAACGTAGATCGTGCGGGCACTGGAATGACAGCTGCTGTCGTAGAGCTCGGCGTCTGCCAGATATGGATGCAGCTCCGCCGGAAAATTTTGCAGGGGAAGCGTAAGTTTTTCCCGTTTCATCGGACCATCCTCCTGTTTTGATGGGGAATAACGGATATTATAGCACCGGCGGGACAGGCTGGCAACCTCGGGCGGCGGCCTGCGGGGCGCTTCCAGAGAAAACCAGCGGCTGAAATTGAATACGCTTCCAAATCCTGCGGATAATACGGATGGAACGATATAAAAAAGCCGCGGGAGCCGCGGCAGACGCAGGAGGAAAACCATGAAAGCGACTGGGATTGTACGCCGTATTGACGACCTGGGCCGGGTGGTGATTCCCAAGGAGATCCGGCGCACCATGCGCATCCGGGAGGGCGACCCGTCACAGACAACGTTGGAACAGTGGGAGCGGTTCTGCTTTGGGATGATGGGTTTGGAGAAACGGATGGGGCTGGAATACATAAGCGAATCCTGTTGTCAGTTGGGGCGAAACGTGTTACAATAAACAATCATTGTGCAGCCTGAAAGGACACGTTTTATGGATGAATTGATGAAAAGGAAGAACGAACTGAGCGCTCCCCAGTCGGAAGATACCTACCGTTCCATCCGGGGTTATGTGATCGAGGCTCAGCGGCAAGTTTATGCGGCGGTCAACTCCGCCATGGTGATGGCCTACTGGAAAATCGGCAAGTCTATTTTTGAGGCTTGCGGAGAAAATGACCGGGCGGCCTACGGCAAGCAAGTGCTTCAATACATTTCCGGGCGAATGACCGCCGAGTTTGGAAAAGGATTTGACATCAGCAATCTTCGCAATATGCGGCGGTTCTATCTCGCCTTTCCAATTCAGGACGCACTGCGTCCCGAATTGAGTTGGACGCATTACCGCTATCTGATGAAGGTTAATGACACCGAAGCAAGAACTTTTTATATGGAAGAAGCTGTAAAAGCCGGATGGAGTTCACGTCAGCTGGAGCGGCAGATCAACACCCTATATTATCAGCGTATCCTGGCCAGCCGGGACAAGGAGAGCGTCGCAGCGGAGATCCAGACCACCGAGCCGAAGCCGGAGTATGAGCGTATCATCAAAGACCCTTATGTGTTGGAATTCCTTGACCTTCCGGCAAATGAGCATTTTTATGAATCTACGTTGGAGCAGGCGCTGATCGACCATTTACAAAAGTTCCTTCTGGAGCTGGGGCGCGGGTTTTCCTTTGTGGCAAGACAGAAGCATTTTAACGTGGACGGAAGGCATTTTTACATTGACCTTGTTTTTTACAACTATATCTTGAAATGCTTCGTGTTGATCGATCTGAAAACGGATGATCTCACGCACCAGGATATCGGGCAGATGCAGATGTATGTGAACTACTTCACCCGGTATATGATGAACGATGGGGACAACCCACCGGTGGGGCTGCTTCTGTGTGCTCAGAAAAGCGACACGCTGGTGCAGTTGACCTTGCCGGAAGATAACCGGCAAATCTATGCCGCGAAGTATATGCCCTACCTGCCCACAGAGGAGGAGCTGAAACGGGAGCTGAAGCTGGAGGAATTTGAACGGCTGGAGGATGTGTGACGGAAAGCCGAGGGATATAAAAGAAAATGCTGCAAGCGTGTAGGGGACATACGCTTGCGGCATTTTTTCATAGGCGTAACATGATTGTTTAATGTGCCGATTTATAGGACTTTTAATGTGATATCATTGAATCATGGAAAAATATTCAGATGAAGAAGGCCTTTCTATGAATCCCATCGGTTTCAATCCCTTTGGCAGACGTACAAACAAAGATAGCGAAAAAAGGTCAGAGCTCAAGGTAAAAGGTGAAATAAAACCCACTATTGTGCAGATATTTTTCCCTGACCGAAACCGCACTCTGTCATACTATAATGATCGCTTTGATCTGCACATGGGGGACATTGTGTTTGTGGACGGCAAGCTGGAGGGCCTGCGGGGCCGGGTGACGGCGGTAAGCACCCACTTTAAGGTGAAGGTGGAGGACTACAAGCGGGTGGTCGGACTGGCAGATACCCATGTGGTTGGGCAGCTTTACCAGTCAAATACCCACCTTATTACCTTTGACCCACAGGTACTGCCTTGGAAACAGTTTTGTTCCTGGGTGAAGCCGCCGAAGGAGGATGAAACGGAATATTACATCAGCTATGACGACGAGGGTTTTCCGCTGGATGATTTCAGCGGGCTGGACGTGTCCGACGCGGTATTTGAGCGTGGCCTGGACTACTACAGGGAGAACCGGGTGCGGTATCTATGCCTGAATGGTATCCAGGGACGGGCCATCGTAGAGGGGACAAAGCCCTATGAGGTGGAATTCCAGTATCGGGACGGGCGGATCAGCAACCTGTTCTGCGATTGCCCCTGCGGGTATACCTGTAAGCATGAGGTGGCGGTGCTGCTTCAGCTCCGGGAGACGCTGGAAATCATCGACAGGGACTACGCGGCACAGCGGGGCGGTTATTTTGCTATCGTGTCCAAGCCCATGTTTTACACCTTCGCCGTGGACGCCAATCCCAAGGCAGTGTTGAGCTTGAGTTAAGCACCGGATTGGGCTTGATGATTTTCTGCTGGTGCTTTTGTGGCGGACGATCAGTGGACAACTTACGGTGCGCCTTCACTCGGAAAAAAGTACAATAGGCGCTCCGCCTTTGAGAGGAAGTTCCCAAACCAAGTCACAATTGTGGGGTTCCTCCGTTTTTCGTACAGCATAGGAGCCAATGAAATCAAAATCACCCTTTCGTTGGGCGTGAAACAGGAAGCCTTCCGTTCCATCCATGAGGTAAGGCTCATCTGAACTGAGTTTCGGGTAGTAGTCAATCAGTTCACCACCGTACTTCTCGGAGAGTACCCGCTGAAGGAACATGACAGCGTGAAGATACGGCTGCTCCTGATCGCTGGCAGCGTATGTATTTAGATTTGAGACAATGTTTTGAAAGCAGATTTGCGCCGGGCTGATATCGGGGTGTTCCAGCAACCAAAAATGATACAAAATAGAGCCCAAATGGTCGCAGATCTGCTGGAATTTTCCAGGGTCGCGCAGACGACAAATAATCTCGATTAGCGTATGCCAGATTTGGCCGCAGTGGGTCTCATCCAAGCCGCACAGGGCGTTCCATTCGGGGTATATGCCTTCACGTTCAATTGTTGCCGTCAGGAATTGCTTCAGATTGTACCGCGACTGGTGAATATTGATATAGTCGCGTAGGTACTCCTCCTGAGTTGGGCCGATACAGCCCTGCAATGACAGAATCTCGGCTATGGGAAACATAGGCGCTAATTCCTTCAGGACCTCCGATTTTTCCTCATCTATGGTGTGACATTGAGAAAAACAGAGCTCATTGAGCAGCAATCCCAGATAAAAGACTGAGTTTGCGATTTCATTCCAATGAGACTTGATTTCCTCTGCCCGTTTCTGCTGTTCTTTTTTCTGACGATGGGACGCAAACGAGAGAGCAAGGGCCAAGTTTGTCAAAAAGTCCATAGCGATCCACCACCTCGTTCTTACTATGTACTCATTAAAATACCATAGTCAGAGAAGAAAAGCAAATCACTTCTTTGATGCGCTGGGTGTCAGCCTTCTTAAAACGTTAATATAGCCCGGTTTAGAGGACACTTTCTGTGATGTGCTTCTATCATTATTTATCCGGATCCAAAGGGAAAAGTAGCGCCTCGAAAAGGGGCGAAGCGGTACAAAAAGGCCCAAAAACATCAAAAAGAGCAAGAGCACAGGACGACGATCAAAAATGTGTTGGAACTAATCGAGTTGGCGGCACCATAACAGTGAGTAAATCCCCTTGGTACAGGTTGAAATTTGGCGGATTCGGGCGTATAATATAAAAGGATAATATATCTGTTCACATAAGGTCAATTTATGAAACGTTGAGAGGGCAATGCCATGGTTAGTAAAAGCGTAGTGCCAAAATATGGGGATCTAATCACCGCAACATATGCCGCCTTGAAAGCTTTGGGTGGTTCTGGAAAAAATGAAGAAATCAATGAAAAGGTAGCAGAACTGCTTGCACTCTCAGATGAAGTGTTGGAGATCCACATCTTAATAGCAGCAGTTTGAGTGAGGTGAATTACAGGCTGGCATGGGCGCGGACTTTGTTGAAAAAGCATGGGGCCATTACCAATAGTGCGCGAGGCGTATGGTCTATTATGCCGGAGTTTTCCGATGTGGAGGCCGTTGACGGGAATGCCATCGAAAAAGCCCGCCACAAAAATGGCACCTCTGCCAAAGATACTTTAATAAGCGATGACCTTGAAGATGTGCCGGAGGAAGTGCGTCCTTGGCGCAAGAAGCTGTATGAAGTTTTGACTAAAATGAATCCGTACGCGTTTGAGCGGCTCACGCAAAGAGTGCTGCGCGAGTGCGGTTTTACCCAGGTTGAGGTGACAAAAAAGTCCGGGGATGGAGGAATCGACGGGACGGGCAAGCTCAGAATCAACGGGATATTCAGCTTTAACATTGCGTTCCAGTGCAAACGATACCAGGGGGTGGTGAGTTCCGGAGATATCCGGGATTTCAGGGGATCGCTGACAACCAATATTGAAAAAGGCGTCTTTATTACAACCGGCTCGTTTTCTAAGGCGGCGGTTGAAGAGGCATCTTCTCCAGGCAAACAGCAAATTGATCTCATTGATGGCGAAGAATTTATCACGAAACTGGCTGAATTTGGAATTGGGGTCAAAGAAGTGAAGGATTATGAGATAGACGAGGACTATTTTGCGAAACTGTGAGGCCGTTTGCATCGTGGTGCGTGTCTAAATTTTGACCTGTGCACCATAGACAATTTCCCGGTATACCCGGTCATGAACCAAAATCCAGCCATCCATGTATTCCAGCCGGACATCCATCCATCCTCTATCGTAATATTGAAAGCAGTCGCCGCAGTGGAGCCCGCCGTACAAGGCGCCGTTGTCCAGCGCAATGTCAGGGCGGTCACCGTTAAAAATCAAAATTCCAACCATAGTTTACTCCTATTAGGGGGATCATCATGAAATTATTTGATGCGGTTCCCAGCGACCTCTTTTCTGTTTTGGCATCTCCTAACCGGGTCATATATTCGGATGCCCTCGATGTGCTCTACGAGGCGTATCAGGAGGGGCTGAGAATCCCGGAGAACAGGCTGTATTCCATGCTGCGCAGCAGATTGGAGCAGCAGCTGGCGGAGGCCACCTTTGAGGGGGAGGACATTGACGAGGAGGAGCTGCGGGATGTCTCCGGGCGGGCCCGGTTCCTGATTCGGAAATTGGGCGGCAAGGGCTGGTTTGAGAAAGAACGCGGGGAAGATTTTAACGAATATATCACCGTCCCTGGGTACAGCAGCCGTATTTTGGAGCTGTTTCACCAACTGCGGGACGACAGCCCTATGCGGGGCTATTCCTATGTGTTCGGTACCTACTCCACGCTGAAAGTGGCCAGCGAGGGGGACAGCGTCTATGACAAAATGGCGGCAGTTTACAGCGCCTATGATAATACACAGTCGCTGATTAAATTGTTGCAAATGGTCTATCACAACGTAAAACATTTTTTCCAGCTTCAGATCAATATGCGGGAGGTCAACACAGTGTTGGCGTCCCACTTTGACGATTTTGGCCAGAAAGTGGTGGAGGCATACATCCGCCCCTTGAAAATCAAGGATTCTGTTCCGAAATACCGGGTGCCTATTCAGACAATCCTGAACGAGTGGTTGGAGGACGACGCCCAGCTTACGGCCATGGCTGGCGCGGCCCTTCAGGATCGGCGGGCAGACAATCTGGACGCCTGCCGGAGCGACCTGCTGCGCAAAATGTTCTGGGTCAAGGAGCGGTACGACAGTATTCAGCCTGACTATCTGGACGAGATTGACCAGCAGGTTCGGCGGTATACCCGGGCCACCACCCAGAAGATTGAAAATTTGACCAACCAGGATCACAATGTGAAAGGGAACCTAAATTATCTCCTGACGGCGCTGTCCAGGAACCGCCGGGCGGGGGAGTTGGTGGAGCAGATCCAGTCGGTGTTCCAGCTTTACGAGCAGGCCTGTCTCTCTCCACGCAGCCTTTGGTACCGCAAGCGGCCGGGGAAACGGGTCAAGGCGGCCCCCGTGCTGGTGGAGGAAGAGGCGCCCAGCCCGGAGACGGTGTTGCAAGCGGAGCGGCTGCTCCACTCCGAGTATGACCGGAACGCCGTAGCCGCTTACATTGAGAGATGGCTGGGAGAATCCAGCGTGGGCTATTCGTCGGACTTGGAGCTGCGGGACGACAAAGCGTATATCATGAGCCTGCTGGCAGTGCTGACAAGCGGCGACGCCAGGGCGAAATACAGGGTAGTGGAGCTGGAGGGCAGGTATTCTGAGAACGGCTATACGATTCCACAGCTTCAAATTACGCGCAGGGAGGGAACGGGGTGAACGTCGACTGGATCAATGGGGCAACCCCAAAGGAGCTGGATCAGTTCAAGTCCGTGTGCGGCCAGCTGCTTGGCCGAACCTACGTGGTAAAGACGCTGTGCAGGCCGGACAAGAGCCGGGTCAACAATCCGGACTATCTGTTCCTTTCCGCCCACTATGAGGAGGTGCGGGAGTACCTCTACCTGCTGGATTGGGATCTGCGCTGGGACAAGTTTAACGGCTATTTCTACGTCATCAATACCGATGAGGCCAACCGCTGCAACTTGGACAAGAAGCAGACTGCGTTTCTGCTGGCCATTCGGATGATCTACGACGAGAACCAGGAGCGGCTTGGCCTGGAGCACGACGCCATCTGTACCGTCCGGGATCTGCTGGAAAAGGTGGTGACAGACTATGCCATTCTCCCGGCCAAGCCCAACATGGAAGAGGTGAAGCGTGCCTTGACCCTGTTGGACAACCACAGCGTGATCCAGTGCCTGGAGGGGAAATACAACCAGGGAAGCTGCAAGTTTGCCATCCTGCCCACGGTGTTGACGGTGGTATCCAGCGAAAAGCTGGAGGCAGTGGTGTCCGTGCTGAGAAAGGAGGAGGACGGTGAAGAAGCTGAAGAAGATCCTGCTGATTAACTGGCTCTACTTTTCCAAGCAGCTCATTGAGGTGGGGGACGTGAACTTCCTGACCGGGAAAAACGGCGCGGGGAAGTCCACCGTCATTGATGCGCTCCAGATTGTCCTCCTGGGCGAGACCAATGCCCGAAACTTCAACCAGGCCGCCAACGAGAAATCCCAACGCACCCTGGACGGTTACCTCCGGGCCGATATGGATGACAATTCCCCCTACTCCCGAAAGGGAAAGGATTTTTCCAGCTATATTGCCTGTGAGTTCCAGGACGAGACGGAAGGGACACAATTCGTCACTGGAGTGGTCTTCGACTGCCGCAGCGACGGGGTCAACCAGGAGCACTTCTTCATCTATGACGGCGTCATTCCCGACCACTGCTTTTTGGCGGGCCGAGAGGCTATGGATACCCCAAGTCTGCGCACATTTCTCCGACAGCAGTATGGCGCCCGCGCCAAGCTGTACGACACCCAGAAGCAGTATCGGACGGATATGCTGGCCAAGTGGAATGTCCACAGCGAGCAGGTCAGCCGGATGCTGAAAAAGGCGGTGTCCTTCCGGCCCATCGTGGATATCCAGAAGTTTATCACCGAAAACATCTGCGATATCCCAGATAAGCCGGACATCGAGGCCATGCAGCAGAACATCCGGGATTACAAGCGCCATGAGCAGCTGGCCCAGCGGCAAGAGGAAAAGCTGGAAAAGCTGCGTGAAATCGCTCGGCTTTTCCGGGAGATGCAGGCCGCGCTGGATCGCTGGGAACAGCAGAGCTTCCTGGTTCTCTGGGCGGAAAAAGAGGATTTGGAGGGGCAGATTGTCCGGAAACAGAATGAGGAGAAGGACTGCCGGGCCGGGGCGGAACGGGAGGAAAGCGCCTTCCGGCAGGCCGCGGGGCAGATTGAGGAGAAGCAGAGACGGCAGGAGGAGTTGACTGCGGCCTGCGCCCAGAGCGATGTGGTTCATGAGGAAAACCGGCTGAATGCGGAAAAAAGAGCCTTGCGGAAAGAACAAAAGGGATTGTTCGGCCAGGTGCAGTCTACGGCGCTGGAGATCAAGCGGGAAGCCAATCGGCTGTGCGGGCTGTGCCAGAAGATCTCCGGCTGGGATGGGAGCCCGCTCTTAATATTTGTGCTTACCGCCGCGGAGGAACTCCAGCGGGTGTACGCCAGTTTTTGCGGCTGCGATGACCGGGTGTTCACCCAGCCGTTGGACGTATTCGAGCGGGCCCAGGAGACAGCATCCAGGTTTATGGCCGCTGTCCGGGAGGCGGCCTATAAGGTGGAAGAAATGCTCCGCCAGCTGAACAGCGAACAAGACCAACGGCGGGCGGCGCTGGCCAACCTGCGCAGGAATGTCAAGGATTACCCGAAGGGACTGCGGCAGCTGCGCGACCGCCTTTCCGTTGAGCTGAGGCGTCAAACAGGCCGGGAGATCCACATCGATATTCTGGCCGATGTTCTGGAAATCGCGGAGGGCGAGGAACACTGGCGGAAAGCGGTGGAGGGCTATCTGAACGCACAGAAGTTTTATCTGCTGATCGAGCCAGAGCACTATCCAAAAGCGCTGGCCCTTTATGACGAAATCAAAAGCGATTACAGTGGCCGATCCTTTGGCCTGGTGGATATCGCGAAGCTGCGGGAGCGGGAGCATATCAAGCCGTGGGGTGACAGCCTGGCGCAGAAAATCGAGACGGATAACGAGCTGGCCCGCACGTACATCGACTACCTGCTGGGCCGGGTGGTGTGCTGCACCCATGTGAGCCAGCTGCGGAGATATAAGACGGCGGTCACTGCGGATGGTATGCTATATCAGGGCTATGTGGCCCGCCCGCTGCGGAGGGAGCAGATGGAGGATGCGTTCATCGGCCGCCGGGCGGTGGCGCTGCGGATTGAACGGCTGGAAGCCGAGATGAAAGCCGCTGAAGCGGAGATCACGGGTTGGACGCCGGTGGGCGCCTTACTGGCAAAGCACAAGGGCCAGGAGGTTCTTTTTACCCAGTTTTTTGTGCAGGGCACAGTGGAACAGCGCCGCATGGATTTTCAGCGGGGGCAGGAGATCACGGCAGAGGTGGAGCGGCTTGACGAGGAGTTGTCCCGCCTGGATCTGTTCTGGCTGAATGAGCAGCGGCGGCAGATTGATCTTTTGAAACGGGAAATCGCCGCGTTAGACGGGGAGAAGACCAGGCACGCCCAGGAGAAGGCCCGGCTGGAGGAGCGCATCCGCCGGCTGGAATATGAGGAGCTACCGGAGCTGTATGGAAGACAGACAGAAAAAGAGGATGCATTGAGTGAACAGTTTACCCAGACCTTTATGGAGCAGGTGGGCAAACCCCGGTATGAGCAGGAGTTTGCCCGATTGAAACGGGCCTCCGCCGTGGCCAAGAACTTTGGGGATCGGCTTGCCCAGACGCGGAGAGAGCGGGAGACGGCGCAGAGCAAGCTATTCAAGGCGCGTCAGGATTATGTCAGCGCGTTCCAGCCCTGCTCCTTCCGTGTGGACGCCATGGTCAATGAAGAATTTGCCCAGGAGCAGCGCCGATTGGAGGAGAGTGAGCTGCCCAAGTACCGGGAGAAAATCCAGGCGGCCCGGGAGAGCGCCATGGAGCAGTTTCAAAATGATTTCCTGGCCAAACTAAAATCCAGCATCGACCAGGTTCAGGATCAGGTAAAGAGCCTGAATAAGGCGTTAAAGCGGGCCCAATTTGGTACGGATCAGTACCAGTTCCGGGTGGATCGGAACCCTGACTTCGCGGAATATTACGACATGATTATGGCCCCTGAGTGGATGGAGGGGGAGGGCGGTTTGTTTGCGCTGCCTTTCCAGCAGAAATACGGAAAGCTGATGGAAGACCTGTTCAGCCGTCTGGCCATGTCCGACGATACACAGCTCAACGCCCGAAAGCAGAGCGAATTACAGCAGAACATCGAACGTTACACGGATTTTCGTACTTATCTGAAATTCGATTTGGAGACTACGGATCAGAACGGTTCCAAACAGCTGTTATCCCAGACGCTGAACACCAAATCCGGCGGTGAGACCCAGACGCCCTTTTACATCGCCGTGTTGGCCTCTTTTGCGCAGCTCTACCAGGTGAACAACCTGTCTGCACTGAGCAGCAATACGGTGCGGCTGGTGGTTTTTGACGAGGCCTTCAACAAAATGGACAGCGACCGTATCGTGGAAAGCGTCCGGCTGCTGCGAAAAATGGGCTTGCAGGCTATCATCTGCACCCCGCCGGACAAGCTGGCCGACATTATGCCATTAGCGGACAGGACCCTGCTGGTCAGCAAAGACAAGTACAAAATGCATATCCTGTCCTACGAAAAGGAGATGGCTGGGCAGTGGAACGAGACATAATCCTATCCCGCCTGTTGGACAAATACGAGAGGAGCAAGCACCTGCTGGAATTGGGTGCTTCAAGCCGCCGGGTTATGCTTCGCGTGGATAAGAAGGAGCTGCCGGAGTATCAGTATCAGGAGGCGGAGACTCGCGATGCGTTCAACCGGGCGGCAGAGAGGCTGGTACAGGAAGGGCTTGTTTCTGCCGAATGGGTGAAGGACAGGCCGGTATTGTCGGCGTTGGTACTCAATCTGGAGGCCTTGGAGCGGTGCTACCAGGCCGCGGGCCGGACGCACCCCAGAGCGCGGGCGGAGCGGGTCGCAGGAGAGGTTCAGGCTGAGTTGGCCCATGTGGAGACACCTTGGATCGCAGCCTGGCGGGACGAGGTGTGCACGAAAGCGCAGAGCACATATGCGGTTCCGCAATTCTGCAAAAAGGATGCGGCACTTTTACCTGACTTATTGACCGCGTTGGTACAGTATGATGCGTTGCGGGGCGAGTCGGTGACTATGCGGGCGTTTAGCAGCCGGTGCTATCACGACAGCAAATGGTTTGAGCGCAACGTCCGTGAAACATTTTTGGGCATTGCCCAAAAATATTGCCCAGAATTGGCGGAGGCCTGTGAGCAGGACGGCATGGGCGAGCGGGATCAGCTTGCCTTTCTTGGCATTTATGCGCGGCCTGAGCTGTACGAGCTGTCCGGTAAGTGTGTACTTACCACAGAGGCAGGGAGCATCCGGGTGGACGCTGTCTGGCCCTTTGGGATTGCTCTGCCCAGTACAGCCGTCGATTCAATCCTGTCAACTGATTTGAGCCATATACATAAAGTTGTATTCATTGAAAATAAAACGAATTATGATGAATTTCTGCTGTCTGAATTGGATGCGGATACGTTTGCGATCTACCACGGGGGATTCCTCAGCCCACAAAAACGCAAACTGTTCACAAAAATTGCGCAGGCAGTTCCGGAAGGGGCGCAGGTGTTCTTTTGGGCCGACATTGATTTTGGGGGATTTCGGATGTTTACTCAATTGCAGGCGCTGATTCCTGGGCTGCTGCCTCTTCGCATGAGCGGGGAGGATGTTGCTGCATACCGGGAAAACGGGTTGCCCCGTTCTCGGAAATATCTGGAGCGATTGGTACAAGCGCTGGAGAATGGGGAGTTCCCACTGTTTGACGGCGCAATCCGACGAATTTTAGAGCATGGCGTGACCATTGAGCAGGAAATCTTTTTAGGAAACAGATAGACTGCGCCCCTTTGTCGCACCGCGAACCGTGTGAGGCGGTGCCTGAACTATGCTGAAACCCAGCCTGTATGAACAAATCATCAGCGGATAGCTGGAGGCATATTGCCAGCGGCTGAGTAAATAAATTCTGCCATCACAAAATAAGGGCCACGTTTCCTACCGTCAGTAGGAAGCGCGGCCCTTATTCTGCTCATGTGGCTGAACCGTCCCGTCCATATTTTTCCCGCAAGCTTGCAGCACCGTCCCGATCCTGTCTGGCTAGATCCTCTGCCGAGAAATACTGCCACTGTGCATCAGCGCCTTGACCAAGATCCAGGCACATCATGGGCTGATACGCCAGCGCCGGGTCAAAATCAATATTGTGTACCACACGTTGCCGCCAGGCGGTATCCTTTGGATCATACAGCTTGGCTTCCTCCGCATCATAACTGTCCAGATCTCTGTAAACGTCGATCCGGCGGAGAAACTCCGGGGCGGTCAGCCGACCGGCCAGGTAGTCCATCCGGGCTGCATGGGCCAAGTCAAGCCATGCGCTGTATTGGGTGGCGTCCATGGGGAACAGGTTGCCGCGCTTCCATTCGGCGGCCAGTTCGTACCGGTTCAGCCGCTGGGCCATACGTGCCCGGAGCTGGTCATAGATGCGTAGTGCACCATCAAGCTCCGGCCCCACCTTCCGCTTCAGGTTTGGCCCCAGCTGTTTGCAGGTCTTGCTATCAAACTCGCGGTCACAATACAGCGTCTCTTTCTTTGTGGCCGGGACAAAATAGCCCCAGCAATATTCACAGCGGGCGATGCGCTGTTTATCCTGCTGGAAATACAGGTTGAGTTCCAACAGATAAAGGTCATATAGTGACCGCAGCGTATATTCAAAACCTCCGCCCAGCGGCAAGCTGGTTTCGCTCTCCGATTCTGTCCTGCGGCAGAAAAAGAAGTTATCCAATGCGGTGGGAAAAGCTCCCTTCAGTGCGGCATACCGCTCCCGCTGGGTTCCGCGTTCGAGATTGTCAAAGGCAATCTCAAAAATATTCCGCAGCCGGATCTGGGTCAAAACCGGCTCCTCCAAAATTTTCAAAACCCGCTCCCCGCTCTCCAACAAAAATGCGGCGGAGCCATCATCAGCCGTTGGCGAGTGCTGGATGAAAGAAGTCAGCCGCTGGACGGCTACGAAGTATGCCACTGGGTCGATCTCACGCAGGAACTCCTCCGGGAGTGCGAAAGCCTGTGCGCACAGGTCGAGCAGGTCTGCTTCCGGGACATCCGGCTTTGCCTCTAACAACGGATGCCCGTCGCGGAGCCGCTGGATTTCCCTGCGATAGCTGGAATAGTCAGTCCCCATTGCCCGCACCAGATCGTCTGCGGGAGTTGTTTTCGGCAGGAGACCTTCCGTCCCATTTTCATCCCGCAATATGATTTGAACCTTCTGCCCGATGTCTGTCAGCAGATAGATGCCGGGCATATTTCGTTCCAGCATAGGGATCCCTCCGCAGCAAAGTGGGTGAAAAATCAAGTGGTTTGCTTCACTATGTGAACGCAGTTCATTTCCCTGTAAAGTATACCATGGGCAGCAGGGAAAGGAAATACCGAAACAAGAAAAGGAGGGCCTTTATGTACAACAAACTATCAACCATTGACGGCGAGACCTTGATGAGCCAGCCGCTCCAACCGCTGAACTTTGTGGTGGACACGCTGATCTCCCAGGGCCTGCACATCCTGGCCGGATCGCCCAAGGTGGGCAAATCCTGGCTGGCGCTGTGGCTGGCCGTCACCGTGGCTAAAGGGGAATCCGTGTGGGGCCTGCTGGTGAAGCAGGGCACCACGCTGTATCTCTGCTTGGAGGACTCCCAGCTGCGTATTCAGAACCGGCTGTTCGATGTAACGGAGGACGCGCCGCCCAACGTTCACTTCTGCACCGAGAGCCGCATCCTGGGCGACGGGCTGGAGGAGCAGCTCCGGCAGTTTCTGCTGGAACACCCAGACACATCATTGGTCATCATCGACACGCTCCAGATGATCCGCGGCACCACTTACGACAACACCTACGCCAACGACTACCGCGACCTGTCCGCGCTGAAAAAGCTGGCCGACGCCCACGGCATTGCCATCCTACTGATCCACCATCTGCGCAAGGAGAAGGCAGACGATGTGTTCAACCGTATCTCCGGCACCACCGCCATCAGCGGCGCGGTGGACGCCAGCTTTACGTTGGTGGAGGAACAGCGGGGAAGCGGCAGGGCGCGTCTTAGCTGCATTGGTCGGGACATCGAGTACCGGGAGCTGGAGCTGCGCCGCGACGCCGACAACGTATGGGAGGTGACGGCGGACAGTTACCAGCGCCCGGAGCTGCTGGGCGGTCGCATCATCTTTCTCCTCTCTGAATTGCTGCGCAGCAGCTCTGAATTTACCGGCACTCCCACCGAGCTGGCACATCGCATCGACCCTGACGGTAAGGAGAGCGTCACGCCGAAAAACGTGTCCCGCAAAATCCTGCAAAGCGTTGCATCTCTAAGCGAAATCGGTATCACAGCGGTGGTGCGGAGGAGCAACGGGAAGCGGTTGATCGAGCTCCGACGTGCCGATAGTGCCGGTAACGCTGGGGCCGGAAACATCGTCCCTGTTGACCCTCCGGCCGTGTGACCGCCGCGTTGGCCCGTGTGCGGCCCTGTGTCCGCTTTTGCGGGGCGAGGCGGGGAATGACCCGCAAAACGGGTTCGGGCGCGGTGTGCGCCCTTTGTGGGCCGTTTGTGGGGATTGCTCAGTTTACGGCATTCCAGAAACGCCCCATGGGGGCGAAAAATCCCTCCTTTAGGAGGGTGCCAGCATCGCGTTTGTCTGGACGTCGGCTTCCGCCGCCGCCCCGCCAAACACAAAAATGGGGCGCTGCCCCATACCCCGTAAATGCAGGAGGAAGCATGAACAAAGACGCGAAACTCAGCATCCGCATTTCCACGGAGGATTTAGAGAACATCAAGCGCAGGGCAAAGCAGGCCCGGATGTCCCAGAGTGACTATATCACCCACTGCTGCCTGGGCCGGCAGGTGGTGGTCATTGAGGATCTGAAGGAGGTGCTGAAGCAGCTCCGGGCTATCGGCAGCAACCTGAATCGGATCACGGTGCTGGCCAACATGGGTCGGATCAGCGCGGCGGGTCTGAACCGCACGGCGGAGGAACTGGCCGGCATCAGCGCCGCCCTGCGAGAGCTTCAGGAACGCAGGAGGTGGAAGCCATAGCCATCGTCCACTTCGTCAACTATCCCAAGGGTCAGGATCGCCCGTGCATGGCGGGGGTGATGCGCTACACCGCCCAGGAGGAAAAGACCGTGTGGGAGGATCGCCACCTGGTGAGCGGATTTAACTGCTGCCCGGAGAGCGTGTACGATGACTTCCTGTCCACCAAACTGCTGCACCGCAAAGAGGGAGGTACCCTGTTCTATCATCTGGTGCAGTCCTTCCCCGCGGGGGAACGGGTTGACCCGGCCGCCGCCCACGCCGCCGCCTTAAAGCTGGCGGAATATTTCCAGGGACGGGAGGTGCTGGTATGCACCCACACCGACCGGGATCACATCCACTCCCATCTGATCATCAACAGCGTCAGCCTGGAGGACGGCAAAAAGCTCCACATCGGCAAGCGGGAGCTGGAGGAGCTGCGCCGGCGCAACGACGAGGTGTGCGCGGCGTTGGATCTGCCGGTGTTCCAGCCGAACCCGGAACGAAAACCCCCGCCCATGCCCGACACCGAGTACCGTTCCGCCGCCAGGGGCGAGAGCTGGAAGTTCCAGACCATGAACGCCATCGACTGGTGCATGAGGCGGACGGCCAGCCGGGAGGAGTTCGTCCGCGCAATGGAGCGCCTGGGCTACGGCATCCGCTGGGAGCCGGGGCGGCAGAACATCACCTACACCCATCCCAATGGCAAAAGGGTGCGGGACAGGAAACTGCACGAGGAAAAATATTTGAAGGAAAGGATGGAGCGGGAATTTGCAATCAGGCAGCAGATTATCTCCGGAGGAATTGAAGCGGCGCAACGAGCTGCCGCAAGAGCCTCCGACAGCGCAGACCGGGCAAACACAGATCCATCCCACGGCAGAGGAATGGCAGGAACTGCGGGGAATTCTGTGGAGCATGGGCGAGTTGCTGGGGACACAGGCCATTGTCCTGGAGGAACTGTCCCGCCGCCTGCCGACCTTGCCGTATTCGGAGCAGACGCGGGACGCGGCCAGGGATCTGGCGGCAATTCGGAAACTGCTGGAGCAGGAGCGGCAGAGGCAGGAACAAGCTGGGAAGAAGAGCGGGCGGCGTTTTTCGCCTCACTGGCCCAGCGTTCCGCTGGCCCCGTTCGAGCCGGGATGGCTGTTCCTGCCGCTGGGGCTGGCCTTGCTGTTGGCGGTGCTGTGCTGTGTGCTGCGGCTCTGGACGAACGGCGCAGCGCTTACGTGACCCGCCCCCGCAGCGAGAGCAAGACCCTCCGCCGGGAACGGGAAAAGAAGATTGCCGCCGGACATAAGGCGGATGACCGCGAGGAGAACCAGGGGCCAAACCTGGCCCTGTGAATAAACCAGGGGGGTAACTGCGGAAGATATTGGCAGCTGAAGGGAGCCGTGATAACAAATTGGAGATCAATGTCAGGGATGACAACAAGCTGGTGGAGGTGTGGATGACCAACGTGGAACAGCAGGATCATGCCCTGCGGGAAAAGTTGAAGCCCCTTTATCAAGAATACAAGAGAAAAAAATACTTGGTGGCCGTGTTCCTGTCCGGTGCGAATGATCTGGAACAGCGAACCTGTGACCTGTTGTGCTACAACAAAAAGCGTATCGCGGAGCTGGCGGTGCGGCGGGAAAGGACACAGATCCAGGACATGACCATGTAAGTATCGGGGCGGGGACAAAATTGCTCCCGCCCCGATTTTTTGGTTGCTTTTCCTTGCGGGAGATGATACAATGTCATCTAACATAAAATCGGATTAAAGCACATATATTGATAGAAAGGAGGCGGGCACATGATCGAACACTTCGACATCGCCGGCTACTGCCGCATTTCGGTGGACGAGGAGCTGGACCGGGACAACACCTCCATTGAAAACCAAAAGGCCATCATCACGGACTTTGTAAAGCAAAAATTCCCTAACTCCACCCTCACCTTCTACGAGGACCGGGACCGCTCCGGCTACACCTTCGAGCAGCGGGAGGGTTACCAGGCCATGCGCCGGGAGTTGATAGCCCACCGGATGGACATCCTCATCGTCAAGGACTTCTCCCGTTTCTCCCGCCGCAACAGCAGGGGTCTGGTAGAGCTGGAGGACTTGCGGGACGCGGGCGTCCGCATCATCTCCATCGGGGACGGGATTGACTTTCCCAACGACGACGACTGGCTGAAAATTCAGTTCCAGTTCCTCATCAACGAGATGCCCGTCACCGATACCAGCAAAAAGGTGAAGTCGGTGATCAAGCGTCGCCAACAGGACGGCCAGTGGCTGTGCGCCGCCCCCTACGGCTACATCATCAATCCCCGGCAGGAGTTCGAGATCGTCCCCACCGAGGCGGAGATCGTCCGGGAAATCTTCCGGCTCTACATCGACGGCTGGGGGTATAAAAAAATTGCCAACCACCTCACCGATCAAGGCGTCCCCACCCCCCGGATGACCGAGCGGGAGCGGAAGGAGGCGGCGGGCAAGGAGTACAAACGGGGCGTCCGGCCGGAGTGGGCCATTGTCACGGTGCAGGGCATCATTGACAACGACTTCTACATCGGCACTCTCCGCCAGGGGAAATATACCCGCAAAAAGATCAACGGCAAGGAGATCCGCCGGGACGAATCCGACCACATCGTCATCGAGCGCCACCACCAGCCCATCCTCGACTACCGCACCTTCGCCACAGCGAAAGCTCTGCGGGAGAGCCGCTCCACCGCCCACTACCGGGGGCAGAAGAAATATGACAACACCTACTCCGGCTTTCTGCTCTGCGGCGACTGCGGCTCCCCCATGTTCGCCATGAGCCGCCGGGACATCAAGGACGCCTACCGCTGCGGCACCTACCACCGCCGGGGGCTGAAAGGGTGTACCAGCCACCACATCCGGGTGGACAAGCTGGACGAGCTGGTGAAGCTCTATGTCCAAAAGGTGAAGGACAACTCCGCCGTCATGCTGGAGCGGCTCAACGCCGATCTGGCCAGGGAGCAGGAGGACGTGACGGAGACCCAGCGGGCGGCGGAAAATCTGGAGGCCACCCTCCTGGACCTCCAGGAGGAGCTGAAGGCCACCAAGCGCCAGCGGATCCGGGACGTGATGAAGCACCCGGAGCAGGAGGTCACTCTGGAGGAGACCTATGACGAGCTGGAGAGCGACCTGGTGCGGCGGTTGGAGGGCGTCCAGCACCAGATCGACCTGGCCCAGGACAAGAAAAACACCATCATCCGGGTGAACCGGGCGGCCAAGACGGCGCTGGAGGTCTTTGACGACATCCTGAACAAGCCCAAGCTGGACCGGAACGACCTACAGCTCATCATTGAGAAGATCAAGGTCTATGAGGACCATGTGGAGGTCCACCTCAAGGCGGATGTGGACAGCATCCTGCAAAGCGGAACCTTACCCGAAGAGAAGCCAGAGGCCGTGGCGGCCATGGCCCCTGTAGGGGCGGCTGTCCTCAGCCGCCCGTCAAACGACGAAACCGGGCGGGCCGAAGGGAACACCGGCCCCTACGAGATCCAGATCATCCAGGAGAGCGGCAAGCACAACGATAAGGTTTTCACTGTCAAGGTTGTCAGTGACGGCGACCCCTTGGAGATCTACACGGACCGGGAGGGCGGCGTTATTTTCAAAAAATACTCTCAATTGGGTGATGTGTCCGACTTTGCCGCCCAGCTGTGCGACACCATCAGCCGGGTGGCGGGCCTGCCCGCCGTCATCACCGACCGGGACAGCGTGATCGCCGCCGGAGGCGTGCCCCGCCGGGAGGTGGTGGACAAGCGGGTGTCTCCCCAGCTGGAGCAGGTGATGGAGGAGCGCCGCAGCGTTCAGACCGATCAGCCCATGTCCCTGTGCGACGGGGGAGAGAAGTACCGGGTGCTCATTGCCGTACCCATCCTGTCCGAGGGGGATGTGCTGGGCTGTGTGGCCTTTGTCAGCGACGGAGACGCCCCCGCGCTGGGCGAAGTGGAGCTGAAGCTGGCCCAGACGGTGGCCGGGTTTCTGGGCCGCCATATGGAGAGCTGAGCTGATCCGGCCCGGCTGAAACAGGAAGCTCCCGCGTCGGACAGGACGCGGGAGCTTCCTGTTGTCTTTTTCCCCGGGAAATGGTATGATGAGACAAACCGATCGGCGAGCGGGATTCTCAGGACCTGTTCTGCCGGACCATGCGGAATTGCGCGGGAAAGGAAGGGTTGGATGATGGAACAAAGCGGCTGGGCCCGGACCTATCCCCGCCCTCAGCTCAGGCGGGACAGCTTTTTTCCCCTGGAAGGGGGCTGGACCCTGAACGGCCGGCCCGTCCGGGCGCCCTGGCCTCCCCAGGCGCCCCTGTCCGGCTATGACGGGGCGGCGGGGGAGGTGCTGCGGTATGAGACGGCCTTCACCCTCCCGGAGGGCTTTCTGCCCCGGGACCACCGGGCGGTGCTCCGCTTCGGGGCGGTGGATCAGGTGGCGGAGGCCTTTGTCAACGGCGTGAGCGTGGTCCGCCACGAGGGGGGCTATCTGCCCTTTTCCGCCGACGTGACCGATGTTCTGCGCCCCGGGGAGAACCGCCTGGAGGTGAAGGCGGTGGACACCCTGTCCCACGACTATCCATACGGCAAGCAGCACAGGCGCCCCCACGGGATGTGGTATACCCCCGTGTCCGGCATCTGGCAGACGGTGTGGCTGGAGGCGGTGCCGGCCAGGGGGGCGGTCCAATCGGTGCGCGTCACCCCGGACCTCACCGGGGTCACCGTGGAGGTGGACGCGGGGGGCGCGGACTACAATCTGGCGGTGCCGCTGGGGAACGGGAAGCTGCTCACCGCCGCCGGGAAAAGCGGCCGCCCTCTCCGGCTGGAGGTGCCTGAGCCCCGTCTGTGGGAGCCGGACGACCCCTATTTATATACGATGACCATTGCCACCGCCGCCGAGCGGGTGGAGAGCTATTTTGCCCTGCGCACCGTGACCACGGAGGAGATCAACGGCCACACCCGGCTGTGCCTCAACGGGAAGCCCATCTTTCTCCAGGGCGTGCTGGACCAGGGCTATTTTGAGGACGGCCTGTTTCTGCCCCGGAGCCCGGAGGAGTACGGCGCGGACGTGATGCGCATGAAGGAGCTGGGCTTCAACACCCTGCGCAAGCACGTGAAGGTGGAGCCGGAGGCGTTTTATTACGCCTGCGACCGGCTGGGGATGCTGGTGGTTCAGGACATGGTGAACTCGGGGGAGTACCGCTACCTCCGGGACACGGTGATCCCCACGTTTTTGAGCAAGAAGCGAAACGATCTGGGCGCGGGGGGCGGCGAGAAGCGCCGGGCCTTCTTCGAGCGGCACTGCCTGGACACCATCGCCCACCTGCGAAACCACCCCTGTATCGTGGGCTGGACCATCTTCAACGAGGGCTGGGGCCAGTACGACTCCGACCGCGTGTACCGCCTGCTGAAGCCCGCCGACCCCACCCGGTTTTTCATGACCACCTCCGGCTGGTTCGCCCAGCGGGAGAGCGACGTGCAGAGCGAGCACGTCTACTTCAACAATCGGATATTGGAGGGAAACCAGCCGGGAAAATTCCTGTTTTTGAGCGAGTGCGGCGGATTTTCCCGCCGGATTGAGGGCCACGTCAGCCGGGAGCGGAAAAATTACGGCTACGGGGAGCAGTGCCGGTCTGAGCTGGACCTGGAGGCCCGCATTTCAAGTCTGTACCGTGATATGGTGATGCCCTCCATCCCCAACGGGCTGTGCGGGTGCGTCTATACCCAGCTCAGCGACGTGGAGGGGGAGACCAACGGCCTGTACACCTACGACCGGCAGGTGCGCAAGGTGCGCCCGGAATTGATGCGGGATTTGGCGTTCGAGGTCAAACGGGCGTTGGAAAAAGCGGTGGAAAACGGTTGACACCGGGACAGAATGTGCTATACTCTCATTCAGAACGCGCCCCAGGACGCCGACATAGAAGAAATGAAGGAGTGTTTCGATCATGGACAAAAAGGTCGCCGGACTGTTGAACGACCAGATCAACAAGGAGCTGTATTCCGCGTACTTATACCTGGACATGGCCAATTTCTACAGTGATAAGGGGCTGGACGGCTTCGCCAACTGGTACGAGATCCAGGCCAGGGAGGAGCAGGACCACGCCATGCTCATGTACAAGTACCTGCACAACAACGACCAGACCGTCACCCTGGAGGCCATTGCCAAGCCGGACAAGGTGTACGAGGCGCTGATGGACCCCCTGAAGGCCGCCCACGCCCACGAGCAGTACGTCACCGGGCTGATCAACGCCATCTATGACGCCGCCCAGGAGGCCAAGGACCACCGCACGGTGCAGTTCCTGGACTGGTTCATCAAGGAGCAGGGCGAGGAGGAGATGAACTCCGCCAACATGATCCGCAAGATGGAGCTGTTCGGCGATGACGCCAAGGCCCTGTATATGCTCAACAGCGAGCTGGCGGGCCGGGCCTACTCCGCCCCCTCCCTGAAGCTGTAAGACAGACGCGAAACAGCCCGGCCCCGCCTGTGCGGGGTCGGGCTGCTGTTCTATTCGGACGGCGCGGTGTCCGGCCCGCCGCTGCCGCCGGACGCCTCCGGGGCGGCGGTCTCCGGGGAGCCCTCCGACTCCCGCCCGCCGTTCCGGTCCTCCTCGTCCAGCACGCTCTCGCAGTCCTCCGGGTCCTTCTTGATCCGCCGCATGGCCATGGCCAGCTTGTAGCCCTCCGGGTCGTTGTTCATCAGATACTCCAGATCCTCCGGGGGCACCCGGTCCCCCCGCATGATCCGGGCGGCGATCTTCTGGCACTTCTCCTGGGCCTTCAGCTGCTTTTCCATGATGTCCAGCTCGCTTTTGGAGCCGCTCCGGGCACTTTTCCGCTCCATGGCCTCCTGGTTCTGGCGGTCCAGCCAGTCCAGCGCCTGCCGGGACAGGGCCAGCTTGTCGGCGGAAGCCTGCCTCGGAGGCTGGGCCCCACCTTTGGAAGGGGCGGCGGGCGTCTCCGATTTCCGGACTCCGGCCTTCCTCAGCTGTTCGTTCCGGCGCATCTCCCTTGTGGCGCGCAGTTCCATGTACACCGCTCCTTTCCGCAAATTACTCTATGGAATATATCGGCAGCTTTTCCGCCCCGTTAACGGGCTGAAAAAATTTTGTCCCGGCGTGACCTGGGGCCGCAGCGGCTCGTTATATAGGTGAAAGGAGCTGATGACATGACGGAACTGGCGCTGGCGGCCGCCCCGTCGGCGGAGGACGGCTGGACGGCCAGGCGAGTGTTCCAAAGCAGCGTGAGTGCCACGCTGGAGGAGCGCTACACCGCCAACCCCTGCGGGTCCTTTGCCCGCACCATCGAGTACCGGAACGAGCTGCGCCTCATCGCGGTGGGCGGCGAGTACCATGGGGAGGAGGGCGACTGGTTCCATATCAGCTGGTCCTGGGACGGGTCCTCCAGCTATGGGGATGAATACCGGGCAGTCGGGAACAAACAGTTCGCCGAGCTGTACACCACCGCCGACGGCATGGAGACGGGAAAAAGCGTGTTCTGGGTGGGGCTGAACGGCGGGCACAGCTCGTTCGGGATGCACGGCACCCAGGTGGAGCTGGAGGAGATTCACGCCATTCTGGACAGCCTGAACCTGTCCCGGGTGCTGGATTACGAGCCCACGAAATAAAAACGGAAGGGGCCCCCGCTGTGCGGGGGCCCTCCTTTTGCGTGCCGGGTCAGTCCACGATGCCAAGCGCCACTTCCAGGTCCAGCTGAGCGATGGCCTTCTCCAGCCAGGGGCGGTTCACGGTTTTCGTGAGCGTGCCGCCGTCCTCGTTGAGCATATCCCGCTGGGCCTCGGTCAGTTCGCCCATGGGGATGTCCTCGCCGCCGACAGGCACCATGTATTCCCAGGCGTTCTCGCCCATCATGGAGCAGTTGCCGTCCTCGGTCAGGAAAAACTCGGCCCAGCCGTAGTTGTCCACGGTGCCGCCCATGATCACATAGCCCGTGTTCCCGGTTTTGGGGTCGGTGCGCTCGTAGATATAGGGCGTATTCTCGTCAATGAGGCCGGTCAGGTCGGTGCGCTCCTCACCGTTTACAAACCACAGCTTCCCGTCCTCCTGGACAATGGGCGTATGATTCTCATCGCCCAAAACCATTTCCGCACCGCCGATGGTGCCCTCAATGCCGCTGGGCGGCATAAAAACCACCGAGCCGCCGCTCATGAAATTGTACACCTGGGCGGGCAGGCCCGCCGCGATGGACAGCGCGCACCCCACCGCCAGCGCCGCCGCCAGGATCAGCCTGCCCGCCTTGGGCATACGGCGCTTCCGGGTATCCTTGTTCTCCAGCATTTCCATGATTTCCTCCTTTTTCCGGTCACTCAGCGTGACCTGCTCCATCATGTGGCAATAGTTCCTCATCGTCGCTCAGCTCCTTTCTCAGCATGGCCCGGGCCCGGGCCATGCGCGTCTGGACCGCCGTGCGGGAGATGCGGAGCACGTCCGCAATTTCCCCCTGGCTGTAGCCCTCCCAGTAGTAGAGATGGATCACCGCCCGGTATTTGGGTGGCAGGGCCATCACCGCGTCCCACACCGCCCGGTCCTGGCTGTCTCGGAAGGGGAGGGACTCGTCCAGCTCCCCCACGTTCCGCCGCCAGAAGGACCTGAGCTGGCTTTTGCACAGGTTGGCGGCGCAGGTGAGCAGCCAGCTCTTTTCCCGGCCGGGCAGAAGGACGGTTCCGCCCTCCGCCAGCTTGAGGAACACGGTCTGGCACACGTCCTCCCCGTCGGCGCGGCTGCCCAGGTAGCTGTACGCCAGCCGGAACACGTCGTCGCCGTACCGGCGGAACAGGTCCGCCAGCGCCTGTGGGTCCATTGCAAGTCGCCTCCGTTCAGTTGCTCTGCCGCCGCGGCGGCTCCGCGCTTCTGTTTTGTGACCGATCACGCCTATAAAACGACTGAGGAGCCCCGATTATCACAGGGCCCCTCAAAAAATGGCCGGCCGGAGTTTACCCGGCCGGTCCTGATTATGATTGTGCCGGCGCCTGCACCCGGCTGAAGAAATAGCGTTCCCGGTCCGCCGTGTGGGTGCGCAGATAGTCCGCCCACCGACCGTAGGCGCTGTAGGCGAAATGGCACCCGTCGTTGGACAACTCGGCGGGCAGCTGGCCGTCCGCGCCGGCATAGGCCTCCGCCACGTTCAGCAGCACGACCTGTTTCTCCTCCGCCACCCGGAGGATGGCCTCGTTGAACCGGGCCAGATTGGCGCTGTTGATGTAGTCCGGCAGCTTGTTCTGACGGCACATGGCGTCGTTCAGCGGAGGCATGATTTGGAGGTATACCACCGCGTCCACCTGGGCGGCGGTCACCTGGTCGATCAGCTCCGCCAGGCTTGCCTCGTATTCCTCCGGCGGGAAGCCCAGCTCGTTCACGCCGATCATGATATAGATGGATTCATAGCTCTTCCGGCCCAGCGCGCCCAGCAGGGAATATTTCTCCCCGTCGATCTCGAAGGGCTGGTACTCCTCGTCCACCGCCTTGAACACGCTCATCCCCCGGGCCCAGAAGAAGTCTCCGTGCTTCAGCCCGCTGAACAGCTGGAGGCCCTCGGTGCGGGAGTCCCCCAGAAACGCGGCGGTGTCGAAAAAGCTGTCGTCCTCCACCGGCGCGGTCTCCTCCAGGGGCGTGCCGAACTCATAGGGGTCCCAGGGGAGCGGGGTGGGGGTGGGCTCCGGTGTGGGAGACGGCGTGGGCTCCGGCGTGGGCTCCGGCGGGACGGAGGGCTCTGCCGCCGGGGAGGGGGAGGGGACGGGCGTATCCTGGCCTCTGGCGGTTCCGCAGCCCGCCAGAAGGAGGGCCAGGACCATGGTACACAGGATGATAGAACACGTACGGCACATCACGATTAAGAACTCCTTTTCTGTTTCTTCTGATGAGGCGGGGGGGCCCCGGACGCCAAAGCCATGGTAACACGAACCGCAGCGGAGGTCAAGGAACGAAACGATCACAGAACTGTATCAGAATGGTAACAGGGGTCACGGCCGCTTCCGCCGCCGGAGCAGGGGCAGCGCCGCCGCCACCAGCAGCAGGCCCAGCGCCAGACAGCCCGCGATGCCCATGGTTCGGAAGAACCGCTCCAGGAACTGGTCGGTATTCCCCCGGAGGCCGAAATCCATGGCCTGGTAGATGGTCAGGCCGGGCACCAGCGGGAACATCCCGACGATGAGGTAGGAGGTGGCCGGACACCGCCGGATCCGGGCCATGCGCTCCGACCACGCGGACACGGCGGCCGCCGCCAGCAGGCTGGCGGCAAAGGGGTTGTCCGCCAGGGACATGGCCCCCAGATATACCGCCCAGCCCAGGGCGCCCCCCAGGCCGCACAGCACCGCGCCCAGTCCCTGGGCGTTGTAGGGCAGGCAGAACCCCATGCAGGCCACAAAGGCAAACAGGCAGTACAGCGCCGGGGCGTACTCCACCGGCCCGCCGCCGGGAGGGGGCTCCAGCCCCTGGAACAGGGCCATGGCCGTCCCGGCGCCCAGGGCGATGGCCCCCGCGGACAGCACCGCCCGGGCAAAGGTGGCCAGCCCGGCCACCAGGTCCCCGGTGAGCAGGTCGCTCATGAAGTTGGTGAACACCAGGCCGGGCACCAGCACCATGATGCCGCCGGCTACGGTGATTTCCAGGCTGATGGGGGCCCCCAGGGCGCCCAGGCCGCAGGCCGCCGCCCCCAGCACAAAGGCGGAGGCCATTGTGGAGAGAAACGGGTTGGACCCCAGCCGGTCCAGGGCGGTGAGGCACACGCCGCAGGCCAGCCCGGCCAGCCCGGCCGCCGCCCCCTCCGCCCAGCCGCCGGAGAAGAACAGCCCGAAGAAAAACGCCCCCACAAAGTACCCCAGCAGGCACAGCGCCGTGGGATACCGCCGCAGGCCCGCCGCCGTCTCCCGGCACAGGCGGAGGATCTCCGCCGGGTCCTCCGGCGGGGCGGCGCACAGATGCCGGGACAGATCGTTGAACCGCTCGATCCCCTCGATGTCCACCGAGGAGGGCGGCACCCGCCGCATCACCGTGTGGCTCCGCCCGCCGGGCCCCGGGGCGCTCACCCACACGCAGTTGGGGATGGCGAACACCTCCCCCTCCAGCCCGTAGGCCGCCAGCAGCCGCCGCACCGTATCCTCCGCCCGGGGGATCTCCGCGCCGCAGCGCAGCAGCTGCCGCGCCATCTCACAGCAGCCCTGTAACAGCAGATCGTGCTCCATAAACGGCCCTCCTGACTCTTGACAAACCGGGGGAAAGGAGTATAATTATAGACAGATGGGCGCTGCCGCAGGCGGTCAGCCCTCACTGTCAACTAGATATGAGCTCTATATTGACCGCTTGGGTGCCAGCCGAGCGGTCAATACGCTTTTGGGGATATGTAGATCATCACCAGAAGCGTGATGACAAAGCATATCAGGTAACGCAGGACGTCCGTCCGGCGTCTGTGCCCCATCCGCATCACCCCCTTTCCCAAGGGAGTGGCCGACCGCCTTTTTGTACGGCAGCGCTTGCGGCCAGTATACCACGCCGCGGCGGAAAACGCAAGCTAAGGAAAGAGGGCCGGACGACCGGCCCTCTTTACGCGGTTTACTGCTTCAGCCCGGCGATATAGGCGTCGATCAGCGTTTCAAGCTCCTCGTAGGTATACGTCCGGCCTGGGTCCGCCTTCAAAAGCTTGAGCAGATCATACGCCATAGCTTTTTGAATGTCCTTGCGCTCGTTTTCAGTTGGCATTCTGACGCCCTCCTTTCCGTTTTTGCGCAAAAATATTATACCACGCCCCGGGCGGAAACGCAAGCTCCGGCGAAACCTGCCGGAGCTTCCAGTTTTTTTTCCAAAAAATTTCGGTTAAGCCTTGCAAATTTTTGCCGATAGAGTATAATGACGATGTATAACTGTGACGGCGGAGGCGTCAGCCAATCAATCCGATGGAGGGAGGGCCGAATGCCCGGTCACGCCCCTACGGGGGAACCAATGAAGCCAATTCTGGCGCAACCCATGCATCGCGAGACCCAAATCACGAAAACAGGAGGAACAGAGACATGAAGAAACGACTTTTGTCGGCGTTTTTGGCCCTGGCCATGGTGCTGACATTGCTGCCCGCCACCGCCTTTGCGGCGTATGAAACACCTACTCCGGGGGACCCCACTACTGTAGTGAAGTCTGTTGACAGTAATGGCGTCAACCACTATTTTGCTGAGGAAACCTCCAATGGTGGCTACACCAGCGTCACCGTCACCTATCAGGTCGCCAGCGATCCCACCACCAAGCGGGAGGCCGGCAACTGGTACTGGCTGGACAATGTAACTGATAAGCCCAATTCTAGGTATCGTTCTGTGTCCAGCGGTATTGTCTCCGGCACCGGCAACAGCGGCACTTGGTACCCCAGCATGACCGAATTTGTTAAGGATGACAACAGTCTCCGTGGCACCAGCTTTACTCTGCTGAGTGATGCAGATTTGTCCCGTGTGCTGATTGACAGCAATTCCCGCTGCCCCACCAGTCTCACCATCGACGTGAACGGCAACGACCTGACCCTGCCCACTCTGCCCGACAAATTCAGTAGCCTGACCATCACCAACCGCCTGAATCCCCGGACCTACGGCGGCTCTGTGAGTGCGATCACAAAGGATATTGAGACTCAGAATACGGTCACTGGCACCCCCCACACCTGGAGCAACTCGACAACTGTGACCGTGAGCAACACCACCGTCACCAGCATCAGTCTGGAGGGCGGCACCAATACTGTGACCTTGAATAACGTGGACGTCACCGGCGGAATTACTATGAATGGTCGCACCGAAACCCAGCGGGACGGCGTAAAGACTGCCGAGCGCTGGAACGGCCAGCGCCTCACCATCAACTCCGCCGACGCCAGCACGGTGAGCAGCTCCACCAGCGTTGGCGGCGATATCGAGATCACCGGCGACAGCAGCACCGTAAGCCTGACTAACCTGACCGGCGGGCAGGAGCTGACTGTGACCGGCAACGGCGGCACCATCACCGTGAACGGCGCCACCAGCCTGAGCACGATCACCGTCGGTACCCGCAATGGCAGCGGCGACAAGATGCAGGTGCCCTCCGTCACCGTCAACGGCGGCTCGGTGGGTAACATTACCCGCGCTAACACCGACAGCACCCAGGCCAACAAGGTAGCCATCAACTCGGGCGCTACTGCCTATGCCGTGGTCACCGCCAAGGGTGACGTCACCGTAACCCAGGGCAGCGTCACCGACAGCATCGTGGTAAACGAGGGTTCTGTGACCTTGAACGGTCCCGTAACCATCGGCACCACCGCCACCGCCCTCAAATTGGGCGCTTTGGGCAAGACCACCCTGACCATCAACGGCAATGGCAACAAGATTGGCGGCGTTACCGCTGAGAATGGTAACAACCTGGTCATTAGCAAGTGGCCCACAGGCCGGGAGAACTACTTCGGCACTCTGAACTTGGAAAGTTACACGGGCCGGGGTGTGACCGGCGGTGTGTTCGCCGGGAGCAACACGTGCTTTGCGGACTCCACGAAAGCCACTTGGTTCAGCACTGACCTCCAGCTGGTGGTGAACACCACCAATATCGCGGCGGGCGGTATGCCGGCTGGCGGCGACGGCAAGGTGTCTCTCTACGGCAAGAATGAGATGGCCCGGGCTATTTCCGATGTCACCAGCGTTGCGGCTGGCATCACCCCCAAGGCGATGATGCGCATCCTTTGCCAGGGCGATAACTATGTCCTCACTTTGAGCAGCGGCAACATCAACTGGGCTGAGATCAGCTACGACAAGCCCACCGGCATGATCCTGCCCACCGAGATCAACGGTTTCTCCATCGCCAAGTGGATTTCTGGCGAAAACAGCGCAAGTGTCCCCTCCGGCACCGAGCAGGTCATTCCCATCCCCTCTAACGGCCGTGAGTTTAAGTTGCTGGCCAACGATGTGTCCCCCAACGTGGTGAAATCCATCACCCAGGCCAAGGCCTCCGCCAACAACACTGTGGAGAACCAGCACGTGAAGGTGACAATGAACGGTACCAACATCCAGATCAGCGGTGCCGTCACTCCTGCCCCCGGCAGTAACCTCGCCACCATCCTGCTGGACCTGACTACCGACGCCCTAGTGGCCGGCGGCCCCGACGCTCCCGCCAGCGGTGAGTATGTGGTTCTGGAGAACGTGCAGGTGTACTACAATGTGGACACCAAGTCCATCGGCTTCAACAAGTTCCAGAGTATTGACGGCGGCGCTATCGTCAACGACGCGGGCGAGCTGGTGCTGAACAACGGTACCGGCACCCACTATACTGTCAGTGGCAGCCTGACCCAGTCCGCCAGCACCCTGGGCCTCTACTTAAGCGGCAACGAGATTCAAGCTACCATCGGCGGCAACTTGGCCCGGCGCACCCAGACCGATAAGGACAACATCATCAAGCAGATTGCCGGGGAAGGCGCGTCTTTCGACCTCAACAATAACCGGGCCGTACAGGAGGCCATCAACGCTGCACAGGCCACAATCACCAGCGATAAGAGCGTGGAGAGCTGGGTGACCAACGCCCGGAACTACGTCTGGAAGAACGGCAACAAGTACCTCAACGCCAAGGGCCAGCCCAACGGCATGGGCAAGGGCGACCCGAATGATGTGATCAATCCTCACACGGGCAACTTCTCCACCACCGGCACCTTTGGGGCCGACGGTCTGAAGATCTCGAACAAGTACCAGAAGGCTTACATCGTTCCATATCTGGTGGTGAATGCCACCGACTTGAACAACAACGGCACCCTGACTGCCACCTTGACCGTGTACTACCGGGTGGACGTAAGCGGCGCGGACTACAATCCCAACGAGTACTACACTGTGCAGGCGGGCCGTGCTTTGGGCGCCCTCACCGGCGACATGAGCACTCCTGTCAAGGTGAAGTTCAGTGACAATACTTCTCCCTTCAAGGGCACCACCTATATGCACCAGGATGGCAAGTACGTTTACACCAAGGACGGAGACGGCAAGTGGTCCATCGACCACGCGAGCACCGGAAACGGCAGCCTGGGCACCGTTGTGCTCAACCTGACCGACGGCCCCATCACTCTGAAGCGGGCCAATAGGACTATAGAGCCCACCAAGTACGATACCCTCCAGGCCGCCATCGACGATACCCGTCCCGGTTGGACCAATAATATCAATGGCGGAGGCGGTCAGGCTCCGGATGAGGTGATGGATGAGATCACCATCGGCGGCACCTACGCCGAGACCAACTGCACGGTCACCATGACCGGCGTGGCCCGCAAGATCAAGGTCGTGTCCAACGGCAACCGCAAGATCACCAGCAACACCAAGGATGTGGACGTGCAGACCTACAACGGCTACACTTATACTATCCAGCTCCAGAAGGACGCCGTGGCCTCCGGCACTGTGGCGATCGCCGTCACGCCCTCCGGCAACGGCACCGCTTCCGCGAACCGCACCATCGCCAAGGTGGGTGAGAGCGTCACCGTCACCACCGCGCCCTCCGCCGGCCTGACCGTGACCTCCATCACCGCCAAGACCAACACCGGCGCGGCTGTGTCCGTGACCAGCACCGGCGTGGCCAACCAGTACAAGTTCACCGTGCCCAGCAATGCCACCAGCGTTACCGTGACTCCCGTGTTCGGCACCGCCACCGCGGCCAACCTGACCGTCACCACCACCAGCAATGGTCTGGCGGTGCCCAGCGCCACGCAGGTTTATGCCGGCCAGCAGGTCACCATCACCACCCGGCCCAACACCGGCTATCGCGCTACCGGCGTGACCGTCAGCACCAACAGCGGCACTGTGACCGCCACCCGCACCGCGGAGAACACCTATACCTTCACCGTGCCGGCCAACACCACTTACGTCACCGTGACGCCCACCTTCGCCGCTGACACCGGTCTGCCCTTCGTGGACGTGCCCGCCAACGACTTCTATCTGGATGCGGTGAAGTTCGTGTACAACAACGGCCTGATGAACGGTATTACCGCCACCACCTTCGGCGGCTCCCGCACCATCACCCGCGGCCAGATCGTGACCATCCTGTACCGTCTGTCCGGCAGCCCCACGGCTTCCAGCTACAGCAGCTTCCAGGATGTGCCCGCCAACGAGTACTATGCGCCCGCCATCACTTGGGCCGCCAGCAACGCCATCGTGAACGGCCGGAATTCCACCACCTTTGCGCCCAATGACGCCATCACCCGTCAGGAGCTGGCCGCTATTCTGTACCGCTACACCAGCTTCCGCGGCCTGACCAACAACAAGCTGACCAGCCTGAGCGGCTATACGGATCAGGGTCAGGTGGATGATTACGCCTCCATTCCCATGCAGTGGTGTGTGGGCAACGGCATCATCAACGGCACCAGCAACACCACGCTGACTCCGCGGGGCACTGCCCAGCGCTATCAGGCGGCTATCATGCTGATGCGTTACTGCCAGAGCTTCCTGGGGATGTAATCTCCGGCTGCTTCCGGCAGAGCAAGACAGTAAAAAACGACCGGCCGGTTTTTCCGGCCGGTCGTTTTTTGTGCGCGGGCAAAGCCTGAGGACTTTCTTAAGATTAGGGATTTGGCTTGCAAACCTGTTCTGGTTGAGATATGATAGAGCTATAGTTGACGCAGTTGAAAAGAAGTAAACAACTTCTTTTCAACTTGTGCGCTGATGGTTCGCCGCACAGGCCGAGAAGCGGCCTCGCGTCAGACTATACCAACTGAGATGGAAGGGCTGCGATACATGAACAAGGAATTTTTAAAGAAGATTTTTTTTCGGTCTTTGACAGGATTTCTCTCTCTGGCGCTGGCTATTCTGCTGTTTTTCTGCATACAGCGGATGGACCAGCTCCGTCAGGATTTCCGGTGGCTGATGGGAGTGCTGGCTCCGTTTATCTATGGCGGGACCATGGCGTACCTGTTGAAAACGCCCTGTGCATATTTGGAGGAGAAAATACATAGCGTATTGCCGGATAAGTTCAAAAAGCGGGCAAACATTCTGGCCGTGGTGGCTGTGCTGCTGCTGAGCGTACTGGTGATCTACCTGCTGCTGAGCATGGTTATTCCTGAGATGGCGAGGAGCATTGTGGCACTGGCGGTGGCGGTTCCGCCCAAAGCGGAGGAGTTTACCCAGTGGGTAATCGGCCATCTGGAGGGCAATGCGGCATTGCAAAACTATGTGAATAATGCCTTTGCCAGCCTGGAGGCATGGCTGTACAACTGGGCCACCACCGACCTGCTGCCCACGGTGCAGGGGATGATGGACGGGGTGGTCACCACTGTGAGCTCGGTGTTTACAGTGATGAAAAACATTGTTCTGGGCGGAATCATCTGCATTTACCTGCTGGCGGGCCGAAAGAAATTTGCCAAGCACGGGAAGGCCCTGGTATATGCCGTGCTGAAGCCTCAGCGGGCAGATGGGCTGCTGCGGGAGCTGACATATGTGGATAAAACCTTCGTGGGCTTTTTCGGCGGAAAGATTTTGGACAGCGCCATTGTGGGCCTGATCTGCTACGCATTTTGCCTTGTGATGACCTTTGCGGCGGGATTTCAGAACGCGGTGCTGATCAGTGTCATTATCGGCGTGACCAACGTGATACCCTATTTTGGACCCTTTATCGGGGCGGTGCCGGCGGCGCTGCTGATCCTGATTTCCAGCCCGAGAAACTGCCTGATCTTCCTGATATTTATTGTGATTCTTCAGCAGTTTGATGGAAACGTATTGGGGCCCAAGCTGTTGGCGGACAGCGTGGGGCTCACCGGCTTCTGGGTGCTGTTCGGCATTACTCTGTTTGAGGGGATGTTTGGCTTTGTGGGAATCCTGGTAGGGGTCCCGGTGTTTGCCGTGATTTATGATCTGATCCGCCGCTGGATTGTGGCCGGACTGAAGAGACACGGCAAACTGGATGTTCTGGAATAGCAAAAAAATACCGCCTGGATAAGCTCCAGGCGGTATTTTTACGCGCTGATTAGTAATGGGCCTTGGCCTTTTTCAGTTGGAACCGCCTGGTCTGATCCTCCAGCAGGTGGACCTGATCAAACAGCTCCGTGCTGACGGCGGCGGACTCTTCGCTGCTGGCCGAGTTGGTCTGCACCACGGAGGAAATCTGCCCGATGCCCTCGGACACCTGGGACAGAGACTCGGCCTCCTCGTGAATGGCCTCGGCAATGGTTTCAATGGCCTTGTTGGACTGCACCACCAGTTCCATTGCCTTTTTCAGCGACCCGGACACTTCGCCCACAATGTCGGTTCCGCGGCGGGTGGCCTGGATGGAATTCTCAATGAGGCCTTTGGTGGCCTTGGCGGCCTCGTCGGATTTGGAGGCCAGACTGCGCACCTCGTCGGCCACCACTGCAAAGCCCTTGCCCGCGGAGCCGGCCCGGGCGGCCTCCACCGCAGCGTTCAGCGCCAGAATGTTGGTCTGGAACGCGATGTCCTCAATGGTGGCAATGATGCGGCCGATCTGCTGGGAAGCGTCGGAGATGTTTTCCATGGCGGCCACCATTTCCTCCATCTGACGGCTGCTGAGGGTGACCTGCTCGTTGGTGAGGCGGGCGCTGTCCTGCGCGTCGGCGGCGGCCTGAGCGTTGCGTCCGGCGCTCTTGGAGAGATCGTCCACCGTGGCGTAAAGCTGCTCCACCGCGCTGGCCTGCTCCGTGGCGCCCTGGGCCAGAGCCTGGGCTCCGCTGGACAGCTGCTCCGCGTGACTGCTCACCCGGTGCTCCGCCTGATTGATGTTGTCCAGGGCGTCGGACAGAGCGGAGGTGAAGGAATTCAAAGCGACCTCAATGGACTGGAAATCACCGATGTAGGGGGTGGAGACGGACACGTCGAAGTTTCCGCGAGCCAGTTCGCCCATGATGCGGTTGATGTCCTCCACATAGTGACGGATGCGGCCCACGGAATCCTCCAGCGTCTTGGCCAGCTGTCCGAGCTCGTTTTGGGATGTATAATTCAGATCCAGGGCCAGGTTGCCGTCCTGAAGGGGCTTGGCCTTTTCAGTGATGTGAATCAGGGGGTGAATCACGTGGCGAATGACAAACAGCACCAGGCTGATCAGGGCCACCAGATTGAGCACCAGACAGATGATGGTGAGGGTATGCATGAGCGCAATGGTGTTGTTCATGCGCTGGGTGCATTCGGTGCTCAGGACGGTGCCCCGTGTCACCACCTGATCCAGCAGTCCTACCAAGGTGGTGAGGTTGGTCTGAATGGTCTCCAGATAGTACTGCTGCGCACGGGTTTGGCTGTTGGAGAACATCTCCAGAGCGGTGCCCGCCGAGGCGTGAAGCTCTCGGTGCAGCGGCTCGATTTCAGCGCGCAGCCGGTCAAGCTCCTCGTCCTGCAGGCTCATCTCGCTGTACAGCCACTTGCCCAGCACACAGCCGGTATGGTCCATGCTGCCGGTGAATTCCGTTCCGGCATAGAGGGCGTTGCTCAGGTTGGCCGACCACTTGTAGTGGGCCACCTCCGCCTTCTGGGCGCTGTCTAGCAGGGCGTTGGCCTGGACATTTGCGGACTGGGTACTCTCAATGCGCAGAATATTCATGGTGGTTACGCAGCTGAACAGCGCTACGGCGATGATGGCGCAGATGACGCGTATATTGACCGATCGTTTGATGCTTTTGCCCATAGTTACGGGTCCCCTTTCAATGATTTGTTGGGTGCGCTCAGCAAAACGTGTGTCATGGATCACCTCAATCGCGCCGGCGCCGGGGCGGACAACATGGCCGGCCAGGAGAGTATAACCTTCCCGCTTATTATATACCAACGCCGCCCCGATTGCAACAGTTTAAGAACCTGTATTCACAGCCGAAACCACCGGATGGGCGGAGGATTTTTCCGTCGGGCGAGGCGGCATACTTGGGTGTATGGCAAGAAAATTGAACGAAGCAGGGCGGGAAAAGGCCCGCCCAAGTGGAGAACGAGAAAGAAGGGCGGTCCCGCAGGGGGCCGTCCTCCCATTAGCGCTCAAAGCTGCCGGTACATGGTATCCGCGTCCGCCTTGCCCACAATGTCGGCGGTGGACAGCACCTCCACACGGATCAGCTTTTCTCCAAATTTCAGCTCCAGCACGTCTCCGGTTTTCACGTCGTAGGACGCCTTTACCGGCCTGCCGTTGGCGGTCACCCGTCCGGCGTCGCAGGCCTCATTTGCCACGGTACGCCGCTTGATGAGCCGGGAGACCTTCAGCCATTTGTCCAGTCGCATGGTACACCTCCTGCCGCGCAAAATGAGGCAGGGCCTGCGCCCTGCCTCACCGAATAAGTCAGCCCGCAACGGTATCCTTCAAAGCCTTGCCGGCCTTGAAAACAGGAATCCGGGACGCGGGGATTTCAATCGGCTCCTTGGTGTGAGGGTTGCGGCCCATACGGGCGGAGCGGGCCTTCACCTCAAAGGAGCCAAAGCCCACCAGCTGTACCTTCTCGCCCTGAACCAGGGATTCGGTGATGGCGTCCACCACAGCGGCGATGGCGGCGTCGGAATCTTTTTTGGACAGGCCGGTTTTTTCCGCCACGGCGGAGATCAGTTCGGTTTTGTTCATTGTTCTCTTTTCCTCCTAATACATGGTATGGAGAGGGCCCGCGTTCATGCCCTGACCTGTGCGGCAGCGCCGCGTATATACTTAAAGCGCGGCGTGGCGCTGTAAGTGTCATTCCAATTGGGTTTTTGCCTCCCGCCACAGGGCGGTCAGCTCCTGGTCGGACAGCTCGTCCATCCTGAGGCCCCGCGCCGATACCAGCTCTTCCGTTTTGCGGAACCGGGCGGAGAACTTGTCGCAGGCGGCGTGAAGGGCCTGCTCCGGGTCGGCGTCCAGAAAACGTGCCACACAGACAGCGGAAAACAGCACGTCGCCCAGCTCCTCCACAGGATCGCCGTCCCCCGACAGGGCGGCGGCCTTCAGCTCCCCCAACTCCTCGGACAGCTTGTCCAGCGCGCCGGACACATCCCGCCAGTCGAAGCCGGCTTTTGCCGCCTTCTTTTTCATCTTCTCCGCCCGCCATAAAGCGGGCAGGGTGCGGGCCACGGCGTCCACCGCGTCGGCCTGGGTATTTTGGTGCTTCTCCTTTTTCTTCAGCTCCTCCCAGTTGGAAAGGACCTCCTGGGTGGAGCGAACGTTCACTTCCCCAAATACGTGAGGGTGACGGTAGATCAGTTTTTTGCATACTCCGTCCGCCACGTCGTCCAGTGTGAAGCGCCCGGCGTCCTCCTCGATGGAGGTGTGGAAAAACACCTGGAGGAGCACGTCTCCCAGCTCCTCCTTGAGGCCGTCCAGGTCATCGTTGTCGATGGCTTCCGCCGCCTCACAGGCTTCCTCAAGGAAGTTGCGGCGGATGGACTGGTGGGTCTGCTCCCGATCCCAGGGACAGCCCCCCGGATGGCGCAGCACTCGGACCAGTTCCATCAGGTCCTGACAGTTATAGGTTTTTTTCGTAGTCCAATTTACCATAGTATCACCTGAAATGCAAGACTTTTTTCCCAGTCAGACAGCTTTTAACCAAATTTTTTTAAAAAAAGCTTCACTGGACCCGGAGAATGCGGGCAATTTTGTCTCCCTTGGGAATGAGCGCCAGATCATCCCGGGAGATGGCGCGGGTGACGAGAATGAGGGCGAAGTACACGACGGCGGCGATGCCGATGGCCGCGAACACGGACAGGGCGTTGCCCGTGGGGCTGAGGGCCATGGCGGCGGAGCCGTCCGGCAGAAGCTCCTCCGTCTCGGTTGCAAAAATCTTCAGCGCCAGCATCGCCTTGTTTGCCAGTCCGTTCACCGCCCAGGCGGTCAGCCCCATGGCCGCCGCGGCGGCCACCGGCTTGACGAATACCCGGCGCAGGCTCAGGGAGCGGGGCAGGGTCCGCCAGATGATAAACAGGTCCAGCAGGGCGATGATCCAGAAGCAGACCACGGTGCTGATGGGGCCGCCTTTGATGCCGATGTCCGGGTTGCCGATGAGAAAATAGCCCACCGCCAGCTTGAGGGCGCAGCCCACCACGGTGGTGGCCATGGGCAGGGCCACCATCCGGTAGGCCTGGAGGACGGAGTTGCACACCAGCATGAAGCACACCGCCACGGAGGCGATGCCCAGCACGGACAGCATCCAGCCGCCCAGCACCACATCGGTGCCGGGATAGAGCAGGCGCATGATGGGCTCCCCCAGCACAAACAGGCCAACCCCGGCGGGAATGGCCAGCAGGGCGGTGGTGCGCAGGGTAGTCTCGCTGATCTGTGCGGCCTGCCGGCGGCGTTTCACCTTCAGGGCGGCGGACACGTGGGGGATGACGCTGGCGGTCAGCGGCACCATGAAGGAGGCGGGCAGGTTGTAGAGGGTGAGGGCCTTGTCGTAGACGCCCTTGGTCTCCCGGGCGGCGTCCAGGGAGAGCTTCAAGGCGTCCTGGAGCTGGCCCAGCAGGATGCGGGAGTCCAGAATGTTGGTCAGGGCGATGACGGAGGAGCTCAGGGTAATGGGGATGGCCAGCCTGGCCAGGGTGACCAGGATGGTGCGAGAGTCCTCCGGCTCGTCATGGCTGTCGGGCAGGGTGCGCAGGTGCCTGCGGTAGCAGATATACACGTACAGCGCGCCCAGGGCGCAGCCCACCGATACGCCCAGGATGGCGCCGGCGGCGGCCAGGGCCTCGTCCTGCATCTGGTTCTTGAAGAAGGAGGCCAGGGCCAGACCGATGACCAGCTTGCACAGGGCCTCGATGATCTGGGACACGGCGGTGGGGGTCATGAGGGCGTGGCCCTGGAAGTAGCCCCGGTAGGCGGACAGGGGGCAGATGAAGAACACCGCGGGGGCCAGGGCCAGAATGCTGTAGGCGGCCTGACTGTCCCGCATCAGCTCGGCCAGCTGATGGGGGAACACGGCCATCACCAGGAAGCTGATGGTGCCCAGCACGCAGAAGGCGGCCATAGACAGCTGGAACACCCGCTTCACCTGGTTGCCCCGGCCCACGGCGTTGGACTCGGACACCATCTTGGACAGAGCCACCGGCAGTCCGCCGGTGGAGATGATGATGAGCAGGGAATAGATGTTATAGGCGGTGTTGAAGTCGGCGAAGCCCGCGTCGGACAAAATGCCGCCCAGGGGGATTTTATACAGCGCCCCGATGAGCTTCACAATGATGACGCCCGCCGTCAGGATGCCGGCGCCGCCGAAGAAGGAGTTCTTTTTTGGAGTGGATGCAGACATATCTTCAGACCTTTCCCTTGGCAATCCTGTCACTGAAACAGAAGGGGCATGGCGTACTGCCTGACCTCCGCCTTGATCTTGTCAAGGTCCAGCGTCAGGAAGGCCCCGTTTTGGTATATGACGCGGCCCCGGGCCATATTCATCACCACGTTGGAGCCGTGGGCGGAGAACACCAGGTTTTCCGCCTCGTCGTGGCAGGGGATCAGGTTGGGGGCGTTGAAATCCACCAGGATCAGGTCGGCGGCGCGGCCCGCCTCAATGCGGCCGGTATTCCGGCCCAGGGCCCGGGCGCCGCCGGCGGTGGCCATCTCCAGGGCCTGCCGGGCGGTGATGGCCATGGGGTCCCGGCGCACGCCGTTGTGGAGGACGGCGGCCAGCTTCATGTCGGCGAACAGGTCCACGCTGTTGTGGGAGCTGACGCCGTCGGTGCCCAGGGCCACGTTGACCCCGGCCTTGAGCAGGTCTGGGATAGGGGCCACGCCGGAGCCCAGCTTCAGGTTGGAGTAGGGGTTGTGGACGCAGGACACCCCTTTCTCCCGCATGATGGCCCAGTCCTCGGGGGTGGTGTACACGCAGTGGGCGGCGATGGCCCGGGTATCCCACACGCCGTACTGGTTCAGCACCTGAATGGGGGTGAGGCCGCCGTGGCGGCCCTTGCACTCCTCGTGCTCCTTGACGGTTTCGGACACGTGGACGTGCATGCCCAGGTTGTGGGCGCGGGCGTAGTCCGCCATCCAGCGCCAGATGGGGGCGCTGGAGGTGTACTCTCCGTGGATGGAGGCGTCGGCCAGAATCTGCCCGTCCCCCGCGCCGTGCCACTCCTCGTACAGGGCGCGCATGTTGGCGCAGTCGCCGCAGGTGTCCGGAGAGAAATCCGCCGGGTCGCCGAAGTACACGCCCCCCACGGACAGATTGGCGGAGATGCCCGCGTCGTACACCTGCCGGGCCACCACGCCCATGCGCATGTACATATCGGCGATGCAGGTGACGCCGGAGGCGATCATCTCCGCCAGGCCCAGCTGGGCGGCGGCGGCGATGGCCCGGTCGTCCCAGCGGTCCTCGGCGGGGAAGATGTAGTCCTGAAGCCAGGTCTGGAGGTCGTGGCCTCCGCCGTACCCCCGCATGAGGGTCATGGGCACGTGGGTGTGGGCGTTGACAAAGCCGGGCATCATCACCTTGCCGGTGCAGTCGATGGTCTGGTCAAAGTTTCCCTGGGGGCGGTTGGGCCCCACGTAGGAGATTTTGGAGCCGTCCACCGCCACGTAGCCGTACCGCAGGGTGGTAAACGCCTCGTCCATCAGCAGGGCGGTGACGTTGGTGAACAGGGTGGTCATAAAAACCCCTCCTTCTATATTACAGCTTGCGCAGGCAGCCCAGCACCAGCCGGGAGAATTTGTCCTTGGCGGCCTCGGCGGCGTCCAGCACCTCTTGTTCGCTGAGGGGCTGGTCCAGAATGCCCGCCGCCATGTTGCTCAGCAGAGTGAAGCCCAGCACCTCCATACCGCAGTGGCCCGCCGCGATGACCTCCGGGGCGGTGGACATGCCCACCGCGTCGCCCCCCAGGAGGCGGACGGCCCGCACCTCGGCGGGGGTCTCGTACTGGGGGCCGTAGCAGTAGAAGTAGACCCCCTCCCGCAGGGTGATGAACATATCGGCGGCGGTATCCCGGGCGATTTTCTGGAGCCGGGGGGTATAGAGGTGGGAGGCGTCGGGGAAGCGGACGCCGAACTCGGGGATATTCTCCCCCCGCAGGGGGGACTCGGAGAACAGCTTGATCTGGTCGGTGATGAGCATCAGGTCCCCCGCCTGCCAGTCGGTGCGCACGCACCCGGCGGCGTTGGTGACGATGAGGGTGTCGCAGCCCAGCAGCCGCAGAACCCGGACGGCGTAGGACACGTCGTCGTAGCCGTAGCCCTCGTAATGGTGCATCCGGCCCTGCATGACCGCCACCGGCCGGCCCGCCAGGGCGCCGAACACCAGCCGGCCCTTGTGGCCGGGGGCGGTGGACGCCTTGAAGTGGGGAATATCCCCGTAGGGGATGGCGGTGGGGGATTCCACGATGTCGCCCAGGAAGCCCAGGCCGGAGCCCAGCACCATGGCGACTTTGGGGATAAATTCCCCAATTTTTTCCCGGATGTAATCAGCGCTCTCCTGGTATTGTGCAAATGTGTACGCCATAGCCGCAGCCTCCCATGGTAAATTTTTGTTGAATCAATATAGTTTACACCAGTTTCCCGCAAAAATCAATGAACAGGATATAAATTTCCCGGAAAAGCCCACAGGTTTTGTGGAGCCTCCCCGTTGCTTTTTAGGCGGAATTGGGGTAAAATACCGCCGAGAAGCGCGGAGAAGCGGGCAGCGAGGAAGCTTGGAGCGGAGCGAGAGCAAAAGCCCAAGACCCGCGCAGCGGGTCTGGGTTTTGCTTGAGGCGCAGCGAAAGCGACCGAGCGCCCTGGCCGCTTCGCAGCGTGACAACAGAGAAGCGCGGAGAAGCGGGCAGCGAGGAAGCTTGGAGCGGAGCGAGAGCAAAAGCCCAAGACCCGCGCAGGGTGACAACAAGAACTGATAAAGGAGGCCGCGCTATGAGGGACGGCTTTGTCAAGGTGGCGGCGGGCACGCCAAAGATCCGAGTGGCGGACTGTGACTACAACGCGGGGCAGATCATCGCGCTGATGAAGGACGCGGCGGCGCGGGGTGTCAAGGTGCTGGCCTTGCCGGAGCTGTGCGTCACCGGGTATACCTGCGGGGATTTGTTTTTGCAGCCCACTCTGCTGGACGGGGCGGAGCGGGCGCTGGGGCGGATTCTGGAGGAGACGAAGGAGCTGGACCTGCTCACGGCGCTGGGTATGCCGGTGCGGTTTCAAAACAAACTGTATAATTGTGCTGTTGTGATACGGAACGGAGAGGTTTTTGGGGCGGTTCCCAAGATCTATATTCCCAACTATGGGGAGTTTTACGAGTCCCGCTGGTTCACCACCGGGGAATTGGGGACAAAGCAGTTCCAGGCCAAAGGGCTTGTCCTGTGCGGCAATGATGTCCCGTTCCACACGAAGCAGGTGTTCCGCTGTGAGGACGTTCCAAACCTCGTTATTGGCGTGGAAATCTGTGAGGATCTGTGGGCGGTGGAGCCGCCGTCCAGCACGCTGATCCAGGCGGGGGCCACCATTATTTTAAACCTGTCCGCCAGCGACGAGGTGGCCGGCAAGGCGGACTACCGCCGCCAGCTTGTCACCGGGCAGTCGGCGCGGCTGATGTGCGGTTATGTCTATGCGGACGCCGGGGAGGGGGAGTCCTCCACTGACCTGGTATTCTCCGGCCACAACATGATTGCGGAAAACGGAACCATACTGGCGGAAAAACGGTTTGCAACCGGGCTGACGATTTCGGAGATTGACGTGGACCGGCTGGCCTATGAGCGTCAGCGGGTGAACACCTTCCCTACGGGCGATACAAGCCCTGCCAGTGAATTTCACTGCTTCAGGTTTGACATGAATCCATCCACAACGACCCTCACCCGCCCCGTCTCCCCCACGCCCTTTATTCCGGCGGACGAATCCCGCCGGGGGGAGCGGTGCGAGGAGATCCTCACCATCGCCGCTCTGGGCCTCAAGAAGCGGCTGGAGCACACCGATTCCCCTTGCGCCGTGGTGGGCTTGAGCGGCGGGCTGGACTCCACCCTGGCCATTCTGATCACCGCCAAGGCGTTTGATCTGCTGGGCAAAGACCGGAAAGGGATTCTGGCCGTCACCATGCCCTGCTTTGGAACCACAAAGCGCACCCGCTCCAACGCCGAGATCCTGGCCCAGGAGCTGGGGGCGGATTTCCTGGAGGTCAACATCGGCGACGCGGTACGCCAGCACTTTACCGACATCGGCCAGTCCATGGAGGACCACAGCGTCACCTTCGAGAACGCCCAGGCCCGGGAGCGCACCCAGGTGCTCATGGACCTGGCCAACCAGCGGGGAGGGCTGGTGATCGGCACCGGGGACCTGTCCGAGCTGGCCCTGGGCTGGGCCACCTACAACGGGGACCACATGTCCATGTACGCCGTCAACGCCTCCATTCCCAAGACGCTGGTGCGCCATCTGGTGGCCTGGGAGGCGGACCGGCTGGGCGGCCGGGCGGGGGAGGTTCTGCGGGACATCCTGGACACTCCCGTGTCCCCCGAGCTGCTCCCCCCAAAGGACGGAAAGATCGCCCAGATCACCGAGGACCTGGTGGGGCCCTACGAGCTCCACGACTTCTACCTGTACTACGCCGTCCGCTGGGGCTTCCCGCCCCGGAAGGTGCTCCGGCTGGCCCGGCGCGCTTTTGAGGGGCGCTATGACAGGGAGGCGCTGCTCAAGTGGCTGAAGAACTTCTACCGCCGGTTCTTCTCCCAGCAGTTCAAGCGGTCCTGTCTGCCCGACGGGCCCAAAGTGGGGTCGGTGGCGCTGTCTCCCCGAGGCGACTGGAGAATGCCGTCCGACGCTGCTGCAAGGCTCTGGCTGGATGAATTGGAGGGGCTGTGACCACGGATGCAGGGGCGGATACCATCGCCCGTACGATACGGAACGCGGCCGGTAAACCGTGGGCGGATGATATCCGCCCACTACGAGGTGATTTTTTATGAACCTGCTCGTTGATCTATTTGTAACCTTCGCCCGCATCGGGGTATGCACCTTCGGCGGCGGCTACGCTATGCTGCCCATCCTCCAGCGGGAGCTGGTGGAAAACAAAAAGTGGGCCACCGAGACCGAGCTGGCGGACTACTACGCCGTGGGCCAGTGCACCCCCGGCATCATCGCCGTGAACACCGCCACCTTTGTGGGCCGCGGTCAGGCGGGCATCGCCGGGGGCGCTGTCGCCACCCTGGGGCTGGTGTTTCCGTCGCTGGTGATCATCATGGTGATCGCCGCGTTCCTGCAAAACTTCATGCACCTGGAGTGGGTGATCCACGCCTTCAATGGCGTCCGGGCCGGGGTGGTGGCGCTGATCCTGTCCAGCGTCATCAAGCTGTTCAAAAACGCAGTCATCGACTGGCCCACCCGGGTGATCTACGCCGTGGTGCTGGTGCTGGCGGGATACGGCGCCTTTTTCCACCTGCCCCAGGGCGCGCTGGGGACGGTGCTGGGCGTGGTGGCCTCCCCGGTGTTCCTGGTCATCGCGGCGGGCGCGGCGGGACTGTGTGTGCGCTGGGCGAAGGGAGGGCTCAAGGGATGATCCTTGTCAGACTGTTTCTGGAGTTCTGCCGGGTGGGGCTGTTCTCCGTGGGAGGCGGCCTTGCCACCATCCCCTTCCTTACCGACCTGGGGGAGCGCACCGGCTGGTTCACCTCCGGCCAGCTGGCCGATATGATCGCCATCTCCGAGTCCACCCCCGGCCCCATGGGGGTGAACATGGCCACCTATGTGGGCTTCACCGCCGCCGGAGTGCCGGGAGGGGTGGCCGCCACGATTGGGCTCATCTTTCCCTCCGTTGTCATCATCCTGATTATCGCGGGCTTTTTGGAGAAATTCCGCCAGTTCAAGGCGGTGGACGGGGTATTTTACGGCCTGCGGGCGGCGTCGGTGGCCCTCATCACCGCCGCGCTGCTCCAGGTGGCGAAGATCGCCCTGCTCCGTCCGGCTCAGGGCCTGGAGAGCGCGTTTTCCTACTACCCCAATGAAATCGCGATTCTCCTGGCGGCGGTCATCTTTGCGCTGGTGAAGTTCACTCCGCTGAAAAAGCTGCATCCCGTCTGCTTCATCGGGCTGGCGGCATTGGCGGGGGTCCTGTTCCAGATGTGACGGGACCGCCGGCCGGTCCGCCGAAAAAACACAGCCGCAGGCTCTGCCTGCGGCTGTGTTTTGCCTGGGGGAGCGGGACCGCGGGTCACGGCGCGGAGGGGTCGGCGGGCTGTCCCTCCTCGTCCACCTCAAAGCCGTCCTCCAGGATAAATCTCCTCAGGAGCTGGTCCACCTTCATATTGAGCTGAAAGGGCTTGACGGCATGCCCCTCCCATGCCTCGAAATAGGCTTTGGCGGCGTCGCGGCGGACCGTGGCCTTCAGTCTGTCAAACCTGCCGAACTCGTTGAGGTTGGCTTCAGTCACCTGCCGCCGCATGAACTGCCGCAGCATGGCCTCATCCACGCCGAGGGCGGCGGAGAAACGGTGGATCTGGTCGTTTTTTGCTCTGGTCATGTACGCGGTGATGTAATCGCGGAGGGTTTTCCCTCCGTCCACGGCCACATCGCCGTTTTGCACATCGTGCAGGAAGATGTTTGCATACCGCTGCTCCTCCTGGGACAGCACGGCAAAGGATTTGTGCAGCTCATCCAGTACGGCCGCCGTCTCCGCGCCGCTCTGCAGCGCTTTGAGGTATTTTTTGAACCGGGAGTTCATATAGCCCGCGTCGATGACGCCGGTGTTGATCTCGGTCAGATAGGGGTCGATCTCATAGGGGGGGTCTCCGCCGCCAGGTCCGGCTCCGCCGCCGGAGAAAAGCTCCTTGTAGCGCAGGGCGAGAATCAGGTAGACCGTCTCGTTCAGGTGGAGGCGGACAACCGCTCTTCCCGTTTCGGTTTTGACCGTAAAGCGGGGCTTGCCCCAGGTAAAGCCCTGGATTTTCGCGGCCTCAAGGTGATGGCTGAAGCGCTTGAACAGTCTGGCAAACTGGCCGCGCTCCGAGTAGTCGTCGGGGAGCTTCTCAAAGCTCTCAATTCCCGCCGAACGAAAGACCGCCTGAATTTCGTCAAACAGGAGATTCATCTGGTTCAGGTTGTGGTCCAGCTTTTGGGCGAACAGCCCCAGGGGCCTGTCGCCGGAGTACAGCTTGAACGCCTCCTCAATATTGCGCCGCATGGTGTGGGGCTTGCGGTAGCAGCGGATTGTGCCGAAGGGCTTTTCCGGCCCATGGAGGCGGTTGGTGCGGGAAAACGCCTGGATCAGCCGCTCATAGACCAGAACCTTGTCCAGGTACAGGGTGTTGACCCACTTGGAGTCAAACCCGGTGAGCATCTGGTCCACGACGATGAGCAGGTCAAGCTGCCGGCCGGGTGAATGCTCAATTCCCCGGTGCTGTTCCCTGTGGCCCAGCCGGTGGGAGGCGTCCTTCTTGAAGGCGGCATAGGAGGACAGCCGGAAATGGGTGCCGTACAGCGCGTTGTAATCATCCACGATTTCCACCATGGCGTCCTCCTTGAGGACGGCGCCGTTGTTGTTGTCGATGCCGGGGTCAAACAGCGCGGTGACGTTGAGGCGGCGGCTGGCCTTGAACAGCCTGTAGTATTGAATCGCCTCCGAAATGCTGCTGGCGGCAAAGATGGCGTGGAACCGGCCGCCGCGGCTGTGAGAGGCCCAATTGTCCAGAATGTCGCCCACCACGGTGCGCTGGTGCGCCGGCTGCTCGTACTGGGAGACGGGGAGGTAGTCCTCAATGCCCTTTAAATAGCTGCCGTCCGCCTGGACGCGCCCGGCCATGGGCACGCGGGTGTGGTCCATGTACCGCAGGTAGACCTCCCGCTTTTCCGGGCTGGACAGCGCCTGCTCCTCGGTGTCCGCCCCGGCCTTTTTCAGGGCGATGGCCCTGCGCAGCTGGCGGTCCTTGACGGTTGGGATCACGCAGGGGTCGAAGCCCAGAACGTTTTTGTCCCGGATGCCGTCCGCGATGCTGTACCGGTGCAGCTCACTGCCGAAGATATCGGCGGTGGTGTTCATTTTCTTCTGGTTTTCGTCGTGAATCGGGGTGCCGGTGAAGCCGAAGAACATGGCGTAGGGGAAGGTGTTTTTGATGTTGCGCAGCATGTCCCCAAATACGTCGCGGTGGGCCTCGTCAACGATGAAAACAATCCGCTTGCCCTGGATCAGGCCGATGTCGTGGGCTTTGAAGCCGCCGTCGGCGCTGACGCGGCTCATCTTCTGGATGGAGGTGACGATCAGCGTGTTGGCGGGGTCGTCGCTTTTCAGCTTTGCCACCAGAGCGTCGGTGCTCTCCGTGGACTGGACGGAGTCCGGATCGTCGGCGAACCCCCGGTAATCCAGCAGGGACTGGGTTCCGAGCTCCACGCGGTCCATGAGAAAGACCACCTTGTCGGCGTCTCGGGAGCCCGCGATCAGCTGGGCGGATTTAAAGCTGGTCAGGGTTTTGCCGGAGCCGGTGGTGTGCCAGATATAGCCGCCGAGCGGGTCCCGGTCCGCCCAGCGGCGCATGGCCACCCGGCTGGTGATGCGGGAGGCGGCGTAGTATTGATAGCTGCGCATCACCTTCAGCGTGCCGTCCGTATCGTCGGCCACGGTGTAAAAGCCGATCATCTGGTGCGCCATGGGGATGGAGAGCAGGCACTGGGCCACGTCCTTCCAGTTGTTCAGCGGCTCGTTGTTGAAGTCCGCCCAGTGGAAGCAGAGGTCCCGGTTGAAGGCGCCGTCGGGGCCCGGGTTGGCGAAGTACACCGCCTCCTCCGGCTGCATGGCGATGAAAATCTGAACCAGGGCGAACAGGCCGGAAAACACGCCCTCATGGATATAGTTGTCAATCTGGCGGCAGGCCTGGCTGACATCCACGCCGCTGCGCTTGAGCTCGCAGTGGATCAGGGGCATTCCGTTGATCAGCAGCATGAAATCGCCGCGGCGGTTGGGCAGGATGGGGTTCCTGGTGCGGAAAACCGGCTGTTCGGCGATCTGATACCGGCTCTGGCCCGCCGCAATCTCCTGCCGGTCATAGATTTTCAGGCTGACCTCTTTCCCGAGGTGCGGCGCGTCCGCGGGGTTGTCTCGTTTGACGGCGACCGTTTTTCCGTTGATGAGGCCGTTGAGCTTCAGCGGGGTGCGCAGGGCGGCCACCTGATCCAGAATCTGCCGCATCTCGCCGTCCGTCAGGGGGACGTCGTTCAGCCGGTCCACATCCCGGTTGTTCTCAAACAGGATCTGCCTCCAGTTTTCAATCAGATCCTCTTCGGTGGGATAGCGCAGGATGTCCGGCTCCCAGCCGTGTTTTTCCGTCAGCAGGCCGATGAGCGCCGCCTCAAAGGCGGCTTCCCGTTCAAATACCATGGCCCTCCTCCCCTGTCATACCAGCATACGTTCCAGCATCGCCTTCTTCAGGGCCAGCAGCCGGTCCCACCGCTGGCGGCAGAGGGAGATCAGCGTGTCCAGCTCCTGGAAGCAGGCGGCGATCCGGTCCTGTTCCTCCCGCCCCGGCAGGCGCAGCCTGACGGTGGCGTACTCCGCAAAGGAAATGTTGAGCAGCCCGTCCATCCGCGCCCCCGACGTGACCAGGCGGCGCAGCTGCTGCTCCGCCTCCCGCCCGTTCAGCACAAGGGATATGAAATACGGGTTGTGGGCGCGGACGGAGAAGCAATGGTAGACATAGGGGACGCGGGCCTCATCGGCCTCCAGCGCGAAGCAGGAGCCGTAGGGCCGCAGCTTGGACGCGCCGTGGTTGTACGCCAGCTCGCCCCGTTTCAGCACGATGTACCGGGACAGGCTCTGCCCCGCGTTGTCAAAGGAGTACCGGTCCGCCTGGCGTATGAACCCGTTGGCGGCGGTGATCATCATCACCGGGGCCTGGGACGCCTGATCCGTTCTGGACACCTCCGATGCGATGTCCCCCAGGCAGGCGGCATCCCACCCGCCGGAAAAGTCCCGGAAGCGGATCTCGGGGAGGGCCGCCCCCTCCCGGGGAAACAGCTTTTCCAGCATGGCCCGCCGGATGGTCTGGAGCTTGTCCAGCCTGTGCCGGTGGAGCAGGATGAGCTCGTCCAGCTGGGAAAAAAACTGTCCGATTGCGGCCTGTTCCTCCGGGCCGGGTCGGGTGATCTCCGCGTTTTTGATGTTGTCGGAGCTGAGGGCCTCAAAGGTGGACCCGCAGGAGAGGGCCCGCCAGAAGCCGTCCCAGTCCATTTTGACCAGGAGCTGATAGATGAATTCGTTTCCCCGGATGGCCGCCACGCCGCGGCCGATGACGGCGCCGACGGCGGTCTTGCCCATGGCGCCTGCGGGGGCGCGGACGCTCATGATCAGGTCTCCGGGCCGGGCCGTTTTGGTCACCTGGGTGGTCCACACCCTGGGCTTCACCCAGCCGTTTTGCAGGTCGGCGTTGCCCTGGACCAGGATATGGCCCCGGGGCTCGTTGGAATAGGTGCTCCCGTCGGGGGACTGCCCCATGGTGATGTGCACGGCGTCGCCCAGCCTGCACCGGTCCCACGGGCCGCCGAACCGGCGGAACCGGAGGGGCGGCGGGTTTTTCTGTTCAGCCATATCACTCACCGGCCAGCAGGGCCTTCAGCTCCGCCAGTCCCTTCCTGTCGTATTCGCTGCCGTCCAAGCCGTCAATCATGCCGGACAGCGTTTGCTGGGACTGCCGGATTTGACGCCCCAGATCCACATAGGTGACGGCGTACTTGTCCGCAAGGGCCTGAACGGCCTTTTCCAGTCCGGCCACGATGGAGTCCGGGATGGCCGCCAGGGCCGTACACAGCGGGGCAATCCACTTGAGGCGCAGCAGCTCCAGGACCTGTTCCCGGCTCAGCGCCTCGATGGTGTCCTTTGTTTTCAGGTGCAGGCGGAGCTCCATCTCCCTGGCCGTCCGTCTGACGAGGTGTTCCTCCGAAATCAGCCGGTCCGCCCGGACCAGCGTCTCCTCCAGCGACCCCTCCGGGAAGGAATACCCGGCGCGGAGCGTTTTCATATAGGCGGCGACCTTTCCCTTGGAATAGGGGGCGGAGCCCTCTATGGCGCTCCAGTTGACGCAGGGGTGGTCCGCGATGTACTGCAGCTTTGCCGCCTTGCCGGCCCTGGCGTTCAGCAGGCCGGCATAGGCCTGAAGGGCGGCGAGCTCCGGCGAGGATACGTCCGCATAGAGCTCGGCCAGCTTTGCCTCCAGCTCCCTGGCCACAAAGGCGGTGTTGTCGTTGTTCAGGAAGCTGCCGCGGTCCGCCTCGTCGATGGAGTCGATGAGGGCCGTGAGCTCGGAGGAGATCCAGCCCAGCCGGGCCTTTTTGGCCTGAAGGGCGTCGTAATCCTCCCGCAGCAGCGTGGTCTGCACCAGCTCAAAGGGGAGAACGTGGCCGATCCAGCCCACCTGAACCTCCTCCTCCTTGCCGTCCCGCACTTTGATGACCAGGTCGGGGTCCACCTGGTTGGCGGCGGCCAGCCCCTCGGTCTGAAGAATTTCCAGGTCGCCGGAGATCTGCTTCCAGTGGTCGTCAAGGAGCTGGTAGGCCAGATACCGGTCCGCCAGGGGGAAGGGGTCGATCCGGCCGAAGATGTCTCCGGCGATGGCGTCCTCGGCCTGAGAGACGTTCACCGTCATCATCTGTTCGATCAGCATGCCGTCCAGAAAGGCGCGGAATCCGGCGAAGGCGGAGTGGTAGCCGTCGGTGAACGCCCGCACATCGGCGCTGCCGCTGATGGCGGCCCGGATGTCCTCCACGGCCAGGGTGGAGTACGGGGCCTCCCCGGTGGAGAAGAGAAGGCCCCGGAGCAGAGGAAACGCCGCCCAATAGGGCGCGAGGAGGTCAATTTCGCGGCTGGGAATGCCGCCCATCACGGCGGCGCAGAGGTCCCATGTCTCCGGAGGCTTTGCGGAGTTCACATAGCGCAGGATGCTCAGATTGTAGCCGTTGCGGCGGATTTCCTCCTTGGACACCAGCCGGGCGAATTTTTCAATGTGCGCCGGGCGGGCGGCCACGGTGTCCGCAATCCGCTTGATGTCCGACGCCATAAGCTTGTTGGTCCTGCCCGACTTTGAGAAGCACTGGGAGGCGTCGATGAACAGGATATCCGACGCGGCCCGCTTCTGCCGCAGAATCATGATGATGGTGGGGATGCCCGTTCCGAAGAAAATGTTGGCGGGCAGGCCGATGATGGTCTCGATGTTGTTGTGTTCAACCAGGCTGCGGCGGATGCGGCCCTCGCCCTCGCCCAGCTGGTCGGCGCCGCCGGCGGCATCCCCGCGAAACAGCACGCCGTGGGGGAGGACGATGGCCATGATTCCGCTGGGCTTGACGTGGTACAGGTCGTGGAGCAGAAACGCATAGTCGGCTTTTCCCTTGGGGGCCAGGCCGTAGCCGTAGCGGGGATCGGTCTCCTTGTGGGAGGGGTCCCAGTGCTGGGAATAGGGGGGGTTGGAGACGACGGCGTCCAGATACAGCGTATGGTAGGTCCCCTCCGGGTCCACCTCGTCGAACCAGGGCCAGTCGCTTTCCAGCGTGTCGCCGCAGCGGGCAAAAATATTGTCCGGCTTGATGCCGCGCATGACCAGGTTCATTCTGGTCAGGTTGTAGGTGTTTTCCTTCCACTCCTGGGCGTAGTATTTGATGTTGTCCCGGCTCTTCATGAATTTGGACACGCTCTTGCCGATGGTGATCAGCAGGGAGCCGGAGCCGCTGGTGGGGTCGTAAATTTCGATCTTGTCCCGGTCTTTCAGAAAATTGGCCACGATCTCGGAGATCAGCTGGGACACCTCGTGGGGCGTATAAAATTCACCGGCCTTTTTGCCGGCGTTGGCCGCAAAGTTGCTGATGAGATACTCGTAGATGAAGCCGAGCACGTCATAGTCCTGCTTGCCGTCGGTGGGGATATCCTTGATCAGCTGGATAAGGTCGCGGATGGCCTTGGTCTGGCTGCCGGTGCTCTCCCCCAGCTTGCCCAGGCCCGTCTCCAGCGTGTTGAAGATCCCGCCGAACACCCGCTTTTTCGCGCCGCTGATCAGCCGGGTGAACGCGAGAAGCGCCGTTCTCACGTTGTCCACGGTAAAGCTGTTCCCCTTGGCCAGCCAGGTGGAAAACAGGTTCTCATAGGCGATGAAATAGCCCAGCTCCCGCTGGCAGTAGTCCACCAGGGACGTGTTGTTCTCGTGCACCTCGGAGCGAATGTCGCCGTCCTGGTATCCGTCCCGCCTCAGCAGCTCGAGCTCCTTGTCGGAGAGAAATTTATAAAAGATGAAGCCCAGAATGTAGTCCTTGTACTCATTGGCCTCTATTTTGGAGCGCATTCTGTTGGCGGATTCCCAGATCCGGTTTGCAAGCTGTTGTTTGTTCATCTGTGTGGTCTCCGATCTCATCCTGCGCCTGGGGGAGGACCGCCGGGCGGCCGCCGCCCGGGGAAGCGCGGAATTCGTCAATATGGGACAGTATATCACCGGACCGGTTTTTTTTCAACCCTTGGCCGGGGGGCGCGGGGGCGGAAAAACCCGGCGGGATCTCCCGGGCGGCGGCGGGGGAGCCGGGGCGGGGCGCCGGATTTATTTTGGAAAACCGGCAAAAAACGATTGACATTTTTTTCGGATCAACCTATAATTGAGCCATGGGAATGAAGTCCTCCCAAGGCCCTGTGCCTGAACCGCTTTTAAGCTGATGACTTCTGCGATTATGACCATCGCAGGGTTCATTAGCTTTTTTGCTGTAAAACATGAAAAACAGGAGGTATTGGCATGATCTATTCCAGCGAAGTGGAACGTATGTGCCCGGTAGCGAAAGGGGCGTACCACGGCCCCGCCCCCATTCCCGAGGAGGGAAAATGGGTGCAGGCCAAGGAGATCAAGGACATCTCCGGCCTGACGCACGGCGTGGGCTGGTGCGCGCCCCAGCAGGGCGCGTGCAAGCTGACCCTGAATGTGAAGGACGGCGTCATTGAGGAGGCGCTGGTGGAGACTCTGGGCTGCTCCGGCATGACCCACTCCGCCGCCATGGCCAGCGAGATCCTCATCGGGAAGACCCTGCTGGAGGCGCTGAACACCGACCTGGTGTGCGACGCCATCAACACCGCCATGCGGGAGCTGTTTTTGCAGATCGTCTACGGCCGCACCCAGACCGCCTTTTCCGAGGGCGGACTGCCCATCGGCGCCTCGCTGGAGGACCTGGGCAAGGGCCTGCGCAGCCAGATCGGCACCATGTTCGCCACCAAAGAGAAGGGCCCCCGCTACATGGAGATGGCCGAGGGCTATGTCACCCGGGTGGCCCTCAACAAGGAGAAGGAAATCATCGGCTATGAGTTTGTCAACCTGGGCAGGATGATGGACTTCATCAAGGACGGCGTGGAGCCGGGCGAAGCCCTCAAGAAGGCCCAGGGTCACTACGGCCAGTTCGAAAACGCGGATTCTTACATCGACCCCCGCAGGCAGTAAGAGAAAAGGAGGAGTAGAATAATGGCTCTGTTTGAAAGCTATGAGCGCCGCATCGACAAAATCAATGCCGTTCTGAAACAGTACGGAATCGCCTCCGTGGAGGAGTGCCGGACCCTGTGCCAGACCGCCGGGTTCGACCCCTATGAGATCGTCAAGGGCATTCAGCCCATCTGCTTTGAAAACGCCTGCTGGGCCTACTGCGTAGGGGCGGCCATCGCGCTGAAGAAGGGCGTCCAGTCCGCGGCGGAGGCCGCCGAGGCCATCGGCGAGGGGCTCCAGTCCTTCTGCATCCCCGGCTCCGTGGCCGAGGACCGCAAGGTCGGCCTGGGCCACGGCAATTTGGGCGCCATGCTCCTGCGGGACGAGACCAAGTGCTTTGCCTTCCTGGCCGGCCACGAGTCCTTCGCGGCCGCCGAGGGGGCGATCGGCATTGTGCGCAACGCCAACAAGGCCCGCAAGACCCCCCTTCAGGTGATTCTGAACGGCCTGGGCAAGGACGCGGCCCAGATCATCAGCCGGATCAACGGCTTCACCTATGTGCAGACCCAGTTTGACTACTATACCGGCCAGCTGAACGTTGTCCGCGAAATCCCCTATTCCCAGGGCGAGCGGGCCGCGGTGCGCTGCTTCGGCGCGGACGACGTGCGCGAGGGCGTGGCCGTCATGTGGCATGAGGGCGTGGACGTGTCCATCACGGGCAACTCCACCAATCCCACCCGGTTCCAGCACCCCGTGGCGGGCACCTACAAGAAGGAGTGCGTGGAGCGGGGCAAGAAGTATTTCTCCGTGGCGTCCGGCGGCGGCACGGGCCGCACCCTTCACCCGGACAATATGGCGGCGGGTCCCGCCAGCTACGGCATGACCGACACCATGGGCCGGATGCACTCCGACGCCCAGTTCGCCGGCTCCAGCTCCGTCCCCGCTCACGTGGA
>ERZ808051.337-NODE-337-length-56673-cov-25.583911_pt1 | contig 56673 bp, 43 predicted proteins | sample MGYA00380199_ERZ808051 | MGnify/ENA primary metagenome ERZ808051 (study PRJEB31490, sample SAMN06133391) | mouse gut metagenome | isolation source: J11 | host: mice | place: China: Chengdu | collected 2015-05 ... | reverse complement strand
CCTGCAAATTTTTGCCTCGCATCCGGCTAAAATTTGCTCGAAAATCCGCACATGTGGTTTATGTGAACAGACCCTAGGAATTAGGAATTGGACGTGGTGAGCTTTCGGGCGCGGGCAGACAATTCCTAATTCCTAAAGCCTCATTCCTAATTTGAAAGGAGGAAGGGCGCGCCATGAGGTATATACTGCGGCGTATGGCGGCTCTGCTGGCCACCATGCTTCTGGTGTCCCTGCTGGCCTTCATCGCCTTCGACCTGATTTCCGGCGACGCCGCCACCGCCATGCTGGGCACCGAGGCCACCGAGGAGTCCCTGGCGGCCCTGCGGGCGGAACTGGGGCTGGACCGGCCTCTTCCCGTGCGCTACGGCGAGTGGCTGGCGGGCTTTTTCACCGGGGACCTGGGAACCTCTCAGAACTATCATCAGCCGGTGTGGGAGCTGCTGGCCCCCAAGGTGGGGGTGACGCTGCGGCTGAGCCTGCTCAGCTTCCTTTTAATCACAGCCGTGTCCATCCCCATGGGGCTCTGGTCCGCCGGGCGGACCCGGGGCGAGGGGCTGCGGACGGGGCTCAATCAGCTCTGCATGGCGGTGCCCCCCTTTTTCACCGGCATTCTGCTGTCCTGGGTCTTCGGCATCGTCCTGAAGTGGTTTACGCCGGGGCAGCTGCCCGACAGGGCCGCGGACCCCGCCGGGGCCTTCCGCTATCTGCTGTTTGCCGCCGCGGCCATCGCCCTGCCCCGCATCGCCATGACGGTGCGGATGCTCCGGGGTGTGGTCAACGACGAAATGCGGAAGGACTATGTCCGCACCGCCATCTCCCGGGGCAACGACCGCGCCGGCGTCCTCCGCCGCCACGTGCTGAAAAACGCCCTGGCTCCGGTGGTGACCTTCCTGGCCCAGACCATGGCGGAGATTGTGGCGGGGAGCATCGTGGTGGAGCAGGTATTCGCCATTCCCGGTCTGGGCCGGATGCTGGTGACCTCCATCTCCAACCGGGACTATCCGGTGGTTCAGGCCATTGTCGTCATCCTGGCCTTCTGGGTGGTGCTGGCGGGCACGGCGGCGGACCTCATCAACGCCCGAATTGACCCCCGCCTGCGGCTGGAAGACGGGGCGTGAACAGGAGTGTACCCATGAACAGAACAAACAGGGCGAAAAGTGCAAAAAAAGCAAAAAGAACGAAAAAAGAGAAAAACAGCTGCCTGACGGCAGGCCTGATTCTGACCGGCATCCTGGCGGCGCTGATTCTGCTGGGCTTTTTCTGGACGCCCCACGACCCCAACGCCATGGCCGCCGGGCCCAAGTTCGCCCCGCCGTCTCTCCGTCATCTGCTGGGAACCGACAACTTCGGGCGGGACATCTTCAGCCGGGTGCTTCAGGGGGCCGGAGCCACCGCCTCCATCGCCCTGACCACACTGGCCATCGGCGCCGGCGGCGGCATCCTGCTGGGGGCCCTGACGGGGTATTTCGGCGGCCTGGCCGACGAGATTCTGACCCGGGTGGGGGATGTGCTGACGGCCTTCCCCAGTATCCTGCTGGCCCTGGTGGTCATTTCCATCCTGGGACCCGGCAGCCGGCTCAACGTCATGCTGTCCCTGGGGCTGGTATTCATCCCCAGCTTTGCCCGGGTGACCCGGACGGCCTTCGCCGCCCTCCGGGACGTGAACTATGTGAAAAGCGCCCGGCTCATGGGGGCGGGCAGCGTGCGCATCCTGGCGGTGCACATCCTGCCCAACACCGCGCCGGTGCTGCTGCCGGCCATGACCATCGGGTTCAACAACGCGGTGCTGGCGGAGGCCTCCATGAGCTTTCTGGGCATCGGCGTTACGCCGCCGGACGCCTCTCTGGGTTATATGCTCTCCGAGGCCCAGGGAATGCTGCTGGCGGCCCCCTGGTACGCCGGGGCCACCGGCCTTGTGATTGTGCTGCTGGTGTTCGGCGTGGGCCTCATTGGCGAGGGACTGCGCCGGGATGAGAAGGGGGTGCTGTGATGCTGGAGATCCGGGACCTCCGGGTCCGCTTCCACAACCGGGACCGGGACGCGGTGGCCGGCATCAGCCTCTCCATTCAGGACGGGGAAATCCTGGGCCTGGTGGGGGAATCCGGCTCCGGCAAGTCCGTCACCGCCATGAGCGTGGCGGGCCTGCTGCCCCGGAAGCAGTGCGATTACTCCGGGCAGGTGCTTCTGGACGGCAGGGAGCTGCTCCACGCGGACCGGGCCGTCCTGCGGACCGTTCAGGGCCGGGACATCGGCGTGGTGTTCCAGGAGCCCCAGAGCGCCCTGGACCCCCTGACCCGCATCGGGCCCCAGGTGGAGGAGTCCCTGCGAATCCACACGAATCAGAACCGGGCCCAGCGGCGGGCCCTGGCTCTGGAGGCCCTGGAGGCGGTGGAGCTGCCCCGGCCGGATGAGGTCTACCGCAAATATCCCCACGAGCTTTCCGGGGGGATGCTCCAGCGGGTCTGCATCGCCGCCGCTGTGATCACGCGGCCCCGGCTGCTGCTGCTGGACGAGCCCACCACCGCCCTGGACGTGACCATTCAGGCCCAGATACTGGAGCTGCTGAAAAAGCTGAATCGGGAGTCCGGCGTCTCCATGCTCTTCATCTCCCACAACCTGAACGTGGTGCGGAAGCTCTGCGGCCGGGTGGCGGTGATGCAGCGGGGAACGCTGGTGGAGGAGGGCCTCTCCGGCGAGGTGTTCCGCTGTCCCCGGCATCCCTACACGCAGCGCCTGGTGTCCGCCATTCCCACCCGGACCAGGAGGGAGGCCATGACGGAAGGGTGCAGGCAGGGCGTCTGCCGCCGGGGCGCGCCCGAAGAACGGAAGGAGGGGCCCCTATGAGCGAGCAGAGGCCTCTGGCGCTGTCCCTGCGGCACGTGGACAGCGGCTATCACCGGCGGGGCGGCCTCTTCCGCCGGCGGGAACGGCAGGAGGTCCTTCACGACGTGACCTTTGACGTGTACCACGGGGAAATTCTGGGTCTGGTGGGGGAGTCCGGCACCGGCAAATCCACCCTGGCCCGGACCATCCTGGGGCTGGTGGAGCCGGACCGGGGCCAGGTCATCCACTACACCAAGCGGCCCCAGATGATTTTCCAGGACCCCTACAGCTCCCTGAATCCCGCCTACAGTGTGGCCTGGATTCTGGAGGAGCCCCTGCGGGTCTACGGAAAATACGGCGCGGCGGAGCGGAAGCGCCGGGTCCGGGAGATGCTGGAGCGGGTGGAGCTGCCCCCCGAGTGTCTGACCGCCCGGCCCGACGAGCTCTCCGGCGGACAGCGGCAGCGGGTCAGCATTGCCGCCGCCCTGATCCGGCGGCCCCGGTTCCTCATTGCCGACGAGCCGGTGTCCGCCCTGGACGTCACCATTCAGGCCCAGATTCTGGCCCTGCTCCAGGACCTGCGGCGGGAGCTGGAACTGAGCTTCCTCTTCATCTCCCACGACCTGAACGTGGTCTATCAAATCTGCGACCGGGTATTGGTGATGAAGGAGGGGCGCATCGTGGAGCAGGGGACAACGGACGAGATTTTTGCCCGCCCGAAGGAGGACTACACGAAGCAGCTGCTGGCGGCGGCAGACTAACAGGAAAGTGAGACATGAACGTGAAAGCCTTTTTCCTGTCCCATAAAAAACTGCATATCTGGCTGCTGGCGGACCTGGCTCTGCTGTTCCTCTTCCCTCTGGTCCGCCGCCGGAGGAGCTGGATGAACGCCTTGAACGACCGGTTCACCGGTCCCCTCCGGCGGGCCCTGGGGCGGCTGAGCTACCGGACGGAGGTCTCCGTCATGGAGGTTCTCTGGGTTCTGCTGGTTCTGGCGGCGGCGGTGTATCTCATCTGGAGTATCCGGGCCGCGGTCCGGGCGGGCAGAGGTCACAGGGCCCGGCGGGTCTATGCCGCGGCGCTGGGGGCGGTCTGCGCCGGGCTGTCCGTCTGGGCGCTGTTCTGCCTGCTCTGGGGGGTGAACCACTGGACCGACGGCTTTCAGGACCGGTCCGGCATTTATGCCCAGCCTGTGGCCCTGGAGGACCTGCGGGCGGTGACGGAGCTCTTCGCCCGGCGGGCGGCGGAGACGGCGGACGCCGTGGAGCGGGACGAAAACGGCCTGTTTGCCGTCCCCCGTGAGGAGATTCTGGCGGACAGCGTCCACGTCTACGACGGGCTCACCGAGGACTTCCCCTTCCTGGCCTTCGACGACCCGGGGGTAAAGGCCATGCGCTTCTCCCGGCTTATGAGCGCCCTGGATTTTACCGGGGTCTACTCCTCCTATACTGGAGAGTCCAACGTCAATGTGGACAGCCCCGCCTGCTTCCTCCCCGCCACCATCGCCCATGAGCTGGGGCATCAGCGGGGCTTTGCCTCGGAACAGGAGTGCAATTTCCTGTCCGTTCTGGCCTCCACCACCTGCGGCAATCCCGCCTATGTCTATTCCGGCTGGCTGATCGGCTATGTATACCTGGGCAATGCCCTGTATCCCCAGGACCCCGACGCCTATTGGGCCATCCGGGAGCTTGTGCCGGAGACGGTACGGGCTGACCTGCGGTTTAATAACGCCTATTGGGCCCAGTTCCAGAACACGCCGGCCCAGCAGGTCTCCAACAAACTCTATGACGGGATGCTGAAGAGCTTCGGAGACCAGCGGGGCATCCAGTCCTATGGAATGGTGGTGGATTTGCTGGTGGCCTACTATGCCTGACAGCGTCCTTTGTCCCGCCCGACAGGGCGGGGCTTTTTCTTGCTCTGACGGGCAATCCGCTTTCGCGGGGAACCACTGCCGTGGGGGCCCAAAGGGGCCAGCCCCTTTGGAATCCCCGTCAGGGGGGACGCCCCCCTGAATCCCCCCGATGACGGGGGGTTTTGAAATGAGGTACGGGCTGCTTTTTCCACCCATAAAATCCTCCGTTATGGGGAAGTTCCAGAGGGGTTTCCCCCTCTGGTGGAGAGGCCAGAGAGGCAAAGCCTCTCTGGTTCCCCGCGAAAGCGGTCCACGCGGCAGCGTCCCCCGCCGGGAAGCAGGTTAGTCCCCAATCACCATGCCCACCAGCACCCCCAGCACCGCAGACAGGGCGGGGACCTTGCTGCTCCACAGCCCTGTCGACTCCGGCAGGAGCTCCCCGAACACCACATACAGCATGGCCCCGGCGGCAAAGCTCAGGGTCGCCGTCAGCGCCGCCGGGCCCAGGGTTCCCAGGGTGAACCCCAGCGCCGCCCCCAGCACTGTAGGCGCTCCGGTGAGGGCCGCCAGGGCCGCCGCCTTCCGCCGCCTCTGGCCTCCGGCCACCAGCGGCGCGGCCACGGCCATGCCCTCCGGCACATTGTGCAGGCCGATGACCGCGGCCATGGTCCAGCCCTGGCGGACGGTCTCGCCGCCGGCAAAGGAGGCCCCGATGACCATGCCCTCCGGCACGTTGTGAAGCGCGATGGCCGCCGCCATGACCAGCCCCGCCAGAGCCAGCCCGTTGGAGGTCCGGCGGCGCTCCAGAACGCTGTTCAGCGCCGCCGTCACGGCGCAGCCTCCCAGCACCCCCAGGCCCACCGCCCAAAGGGGCTCCCCGGCGGCGGCCGCGTCCGTCAGAAGCCCGAAGCACACCACCGACACCATCACGCCCCCGGCGAAGCTCAGCAGCAGGCTGGTGCTCCGCCCCGAGTCCCGCCGGAGCACACAGGCCCCGCAGCCTCCCAGGCCGGTGCCGCCGATTCCCGCCCCGGCGGTAATCAATAAGGTCTCCCACAGTCCCATTCGCATCCCCCCGGTAGTAGTGTTATATTTCCGGAATCATCCTATTCTCCGGGGGAGACAAACATGCCGGACCGCGGTGTTAAGCGCCGGAAGAAAAGGAGCCCGGCTGTTCAGCCGGGCTCCTTTTCCTTCTGTCATTCCCTTAAATTTTGACACTTTTCTGTAAAGTGTCAAAAAACGCCTCCCTCTTGTTACAACTATATAGCAAATAATTTGAACGGTTTTGGAAAATGCTGCACGGCGGCGTGCAACTTCCCGGGTTAGGGGCCCTCCTTCGAGGTCTTTGTTACGTTTATGTATCTCATTTTAAGAAGGAGGATTTTGCCAAATGGAAAAGACCCCTCGTTATCAGCTCTCCCAGTGGGAGAAAACCGACCGCATCCTCATGGAGGACTTTAACGCCGACAACGCAAACTTGGAGGCCGCCCTCACCGCCCTGAACACAGGAAAAGCCGATCTTGCCGCCTTCAACAGCGCAAAAAGCGCCTTCCAGAAGGAGGACGCGCGGCTCAACAGCGTCAAGCTTCAGTTGGTGGACCTGGGAAGCGTCACCCTCAATGTGCCTGGCGGAACCCGGATGGAGCAGACCGCCATCAACGGGGCCCTGCTGGGGCAATGCGCCATCGCGTTCCTTGATGTGACGGCCAGCAGGGCCCTTGGCGAGTCGGTGGGCGTTCTGGCCAACGGCAGCGGGAGCATGGTCTTCCGAAACACCAGTGACTACTACCGGGGCCTCACCCTGCTCCGTTCCAATGCTACCAGCCGCCTGATTTTCTTTCCTCTGGGAGACCCGGACAGCCGGGTGACCTGTCTCTGCCTGTCTGTGGCCCCCAGTGTCGCCTATTCGGACTGTACCTTCCGCGGCTTTACGAACGTCGGGCTCTACGCCAACGGCAGCGGGTCCCCTACGCTCTTAGAGGGAACTGTCCAGTTCCACATGTGGGGGCTGAAAGGCATGTAAAACGCCGGAAATAAACGAAAAAGGGCCCCGCCTCCATAGGAGGCGGGGCCCTCTTCGCTTAGACTTGATTCAAATCACAGAAGAGTGGTCAATCAAATCTTACTCAACGTCGGTGATGCCGATGGTCGTAGCGGCAGCGGGCATCTCGAAGGTGATGGTCAGAGTGGCCTTCTCGGCGGGAGTCTTCTCACCAGCAGCCCACTTGATGTAGAGGTTCGCGGGGATGTCGTCCACATCGGTGCAGGTATCGGGGTCCCACTCCGTGGTCCCGGCATTGTCCGAGTACAGCTTATTGTCGTCGGTCTGAGCGGCCAGATCCTTAAAGGCCTGCACTTCGGTAGCGGAGGGGGCGTTACCAGAAGAGGTGGTAATGGTGGGTTTTGTAACCTCCTCGACCGAAGCCGCAGAAGCAGTCACACCCGCGGTGTTGCTGTAAGTCGCGCCAGCGGGGATTCCGGTCGCACCAGCCAGGCTGTCGATGGAGTCGGCGGCCAGAGTGGCGCCGGCCACCTGGGTCAGGCTGATGGTCACGGTCGCGCCGGGAGTAACATCGTCACCGGAAGCAATGGCGGTTCCATCAGCGGTGATGGTCAGGTTCTCCCAATCCGCGTCAGACTCGGTAACGGTCAGCGCCACGGGAGCCACATACAGGTCGATGGTGATGGTCAGAGTGGTGTCGCCGGAAGTGGCGGGAGTCACCAGAATCTGGTTGCCAACCTTGGTGGCAGAAGCGCCGGTGCCGGTGCAGGAGATGCTGACAACATCGTCACCGTTGGCAACATTCAGGGGGATGGCAACAGCAGAGCCGCGGGGAGCGGTAAAGCTGCCGGTGCTGCTGATAATCTTGGTGCTGTCGCCGTTGGGAACGGTCACATAGCCGGTGGAAGTGCCGTTAACGGTGACGTTCACGGTGCCCTCAGCAGAGGGAGGAGGCACCACAGGGCCAGCGCCGACGCGGGTCGCTTCCTCAATGATGATCATGGCAACATCGCGGAAGCCGTCGGACTCGACGTTATCGTTGACGACCATGGCCACGGTCAGGGGCTTGGTGTTGTCGCCCAGGATGAAGTCCTTCATGTCCTTGGGAGAAGCGATGTGGTTGCCGGTCAGGTCGACCCACTGGGTCTTGCCGCTGACGCGGACACGGTCCACCAGCTCGCCGATCTGCTTGTCTTCAGTGCCGTCATAGTCGATGGTGCTGATGGCGGGAAGGTCGGTACGGGTACCGCCGGACTGACCGGGAGTGGTGCCGGTGGCAGTGCCGACGCTGGTGCCACGGTCCTCGGGCACAACGTAGGTGCTGGGATCGAGGATCAGAATGTTGTTGTTGCTCTCCAGAACCTCAGCCACGTTGACCACGAAGGAAGTGGTGGTCTTCTCGACGCGGTTGGTGTGCTGGCGCAGCTTGTAGAAGTCGGAAACCTGATCGTTCTGGACCTCGGCGTAGCTGGCGAAGGAGCCCACGCTCAGGTTCTCATAGGAGTAGATGGTCTTCGCCTCGCCGGCCAGGCCGTCGGAGGTGTTCATCACCACGGTGTAACCGTAGATGATCTTGTTGCTGCTGTCGGTCTTCTGAGCAGAACCCAGATAGTCGCGGATGTACAGCAGGTTGCTGGAGATAGCGGTGTTGCTCTCACGCTTGATGACAACGGCCTTGACAGCGACGTCACCGTCAGCAGTCTTGCCGCCGACATAAGCCTCGGCAGTGTTCCAGTCGTTTTTCACATACTCGGTGGTGATGGTAGCGGGGTCATTGCAGGCCTTCAGCTCGGCGTTGGAGGCAGCCTGGACGCCCTTGCGGATTTCAACGCTCTCGACCTCGTTGTCGTCGTTGAACTCCACATAGATGAACTTGATGCCGCTGGCAAAGTCAACCGTGGTGGGAGTGCCGGGAGTGCTGCTGATGGTCACGTCGGGGTTCGCTTGAGCTCTACCGGTGGTATCCTGAATCAGGGCGACCTTGGTGTTGTAAGCGGTGATCTGATAGCCGTTGGAGTTGGCGGTGTGGTCAATCGCGTAGATCTTGCCGGGGTTGCCGGGAGTTCTGGCATCCTGCAGCTTCCACTCGGCGGAGCCGGTGGTGTTGCTGATGTAGCGGACCAGATCGCCGGGCTTCATCGCGCTATCCTTGCCGTCACGGCCCAGGTTCAGGTCAATCTCGTTGCCGTCCACATCCCAGCCGTGGACATAGTCGACCAGACGGCCGTTCTCCAGGGACTGGTAGTAGTTGCCAATGATCATGTAATCCTTGGTGGCGCCCACATCCTCGGCCAGCAGGGCGTTGCCGTACTTGTCCAGGGTCAGGGTGACATCCTTCTTGGTGGCCTTGATGTCCTCGCCGGAGATGCCGATGATGTCCTTGCTCCACTCAGCGGCCTTGTAAGCAGTGCCGCCGACGGTCAGGCCGATGGTGCCGCGGTTGCTGGAGCTGGAGCCGTAGGTGTCAACGCGGGTCAGAGCGCCGGTCACGGTCTCGGGAACATAAGCTTCCCAAACGTCGAAGCGGGCGTTGCTGCCGTCCTCGGACACGGGGACAACCACAACCTTGTCGCCGGCCTTCAGGCCGGAGAGCACGCCATAGCCGCGGTCCTCAACCTGAACGTCGTTGAAGCTCTTGGAGGCAGCCAGGCCGCCGTCGCTCACCAGGTCGAAAGCGTTGCGGTTGAAGCCTTCCTTGGCCTGGTTGTCGTCAGCGCCGTCGGTGTCATACTTGCCCAGGGTGACATAGTCGGAGCCAATGCGCTTGACTTCCACCAGAGCGGACTGGATGACAACAACGTCGGTGATCAGGTCGGCGTTGGTCTCGGAGACATAAACCTCAACCACGGTGCCGTTGTCGGTGTAGTTGGCAATGTTGGCAACCTTGCCCAGGTCGATGTTGCTCTCATAGCCGTTCAGCCAGACCTGAGTGCTGCCGTCCACCTCATAGCCGTTCAGCTTCAGAGCGCGGACCTTGGAGGCGTCGGTGCTGGACTTGTCGTTGTGAGCCACCAGCTCGGTGTAGCGGAAGTCGGGCTCCAGGGCATAGGTGCCGATGGTGACCTTCTTGTAGCTCCACTCAGCGGAGGGCTGGCCCAGGTCGTTGGGGGTGGGGTTCTTCTTGTCGTGCTCCAGACGCAGGTCAACGAAGTGCTCCTCACCGAACTCAACGGTGTAGTACTCGCTGCTGTTGGCGGCGGTCTTGGCGTTGATGTTGGTGGCGAAGTCCTGGTTGCTGGTCTTGTAGCTGCGGTTGGGGTTCACAACCACGGTCTGATCGCCATTGGTGACGTTCATACCGCCGGTGTACTCAACCAGAGTGGCCTTCAGGGTGTTCAGAGCCAGCTGGCAGGCCTGCTCGCGGTTGACGGTCTCGTTGCCCTTGAAGCTCAGGCGGTCGAACAGGCCGGCCTCGTTGCCCAGGGCGGCAACCTTCATGTTCCAGCCGGCGCCGGTGAAGCCCTCAAGCTCGCCCTTGTAGCCCAGAGCGCCCAGCAGCATCTTGCTGAAAGCATAGCCGCTCAGGGTGCCGGAGGGCTTGAAGGAGCCGTCCTGATAGCCGTTGATGATGCCGGAGGTCTTGCAGTAGCTGATGACACCGGCGAAGGTGTGATCAACAGGGACATCGGTATACGGAGCGGTGGAGGCCACCAGGTTGTTGGCGGCGTCGGTGCCGATCAGCAGGGACACGATGATCTTGGCGGCAGCGCCGCGGGTCAGCTCCGTCTTGGGACGGAAATCACCCTCGCTGTAGCCGGTGATGATGCCGAGACGGTTCAGAACCGCAACGGCTTCCTCGTACTGGATCTCATCCTTGTCGGTGAGGTCCTTGTACTCGGCGGCTCCCGCACTGATGGTGACCAGGGACATGGTCATAACCAGTGCCAGAACCAGGGACAGGAATTTCTTCATGGATGTTCATCCTCCTTATGTAGGCGGTGAAGAGACCGCCGTGATTTTTGCGGGACGGGCCGGTCTTGATCCGGCGCACATACAGTGGCTAGCCGTTCCCGTATCTGCACCGGGAGGGACCGCCTTGATCCGTGCCGCATGATGAATATAACACAGCGATTTTAGAAAAGCAATACGTTATACATAGTTGTAACATAACAGTAACAAAGCGTCCTGCTGCTTCCATCCATGCCTGCAAGGAGGAAATAACGCCAGTATACCGGTATTCCGGCGGTTTTGCAAGGGTTTTGGTGTACCGTATGAAGACGGTTTTGCGGATTGCTTTTATTATATATGTGTAACGGAGCCTTTGGCCGCCGGGGGGGTGCGCCGGCCGCCGTGCCTCCTATTTAAAATATAAAAATTTTTGATGATTTTATAGCAAGCGTCAAAATTCCAGACAGGCAGGTCGGCCAGGGGGCCGGCCCCTACAGAGGTGTGTAGGGGCCGCCGTCCTCGGCGGCCCGCTGGCAGTTTCGGTAACCCCCTGTAGGACGCGGCCTCTGCGCCGCGCCGCCAAGTCAGACGCCGCGCCGCCGGCGAAAATCCCGGATTGACTTACGGACTCCTTTTAAGGTATCATAGATGAAACAGCGGCCCGCAAACGTTTGAGCATATCTGAACGGGGAGGAGGGACCCATCTGTGAAAACGGTTTTAGGCTATCTGCGGCCCCATGCCCGGCGGGTGGTCCTGGGCGTGTCGGTGAAATTCAGCGCCGCCATATTGGAGCTTGCCCTGCCGCTGCTGCTGGCCCATATCATCGACGACTGCGTTCCCGAGGGGGACCTGGGGGCCATCCGGCGGGCGGGGCTGGGCATGATGGTCCTGGCCTTCGGCGCGGCGTTCTGCAACATCACCGCCAACCGCATGGCGGCCTGGGTCTCCATGGAGATGACCCGGGACCTGCGCCGGGATTTGTACCGCCGGGCCCAAAGCCTGTCCTGCGCCCAGGCGGACCGGATATCCCTGTCCTCTTTGGTTTCCCGGCTGACCAACGACACCTACAATGTGCATCAGATGTTCGATAAAATCCAGCGGGGGGGCATCCGGGCCCCCATGCTGGTGCTGGGGGGCCTGACGCTGACCGCGCTGCAGGCGCCGCTTCTGGGACTGGTGCAGCTGGGGGCCTGCGGCCTGACCTTCCTGGCCATCGCCCTGGTGACCCGCCGGGGCATCCCCCACTATACCAGGGCCCAGGAGGCCGTGGACACGGTGGTGCGCATCCTGCGGGAAAACGCCTCCGGCGTCCGGGTCATCAAGGCCATGGCCTGCCAGGGCCGGGAGCGGGCGCGGTTTGAGGAGGCCAGCCGGGCCGCCCGGCGGGCGGAGGAAACCGCCGGCGGCATCATGGCCGCGGCCAATCCCCTGTCCGATTTCCTGCTGAATACCGGTCTGGTGCTGGTGGTGGCGGCGGGGGCGGTTCTGGTGAATGCCGGGTGGCTGGCCTCCGGACAGATTGTGGCCTTTCTCTCCTATTTCACGTTGATTCAAACCGCCACCCTGGGTCTGGCCAAGCTCTTCGTCAAGCTCAGCAAGGGCGTGGCCTCCGCCCGGCGGATTGAGGAGATTCTCCTGGCCCCCGAGGACCAGCCCGCCCGCCCCGGCGTGGGCCGGGACGGCCCGGAACTGGGAATGGAGAGGGTTTCCTTTTCCTACCTGGGCATGGAACAGGACCTGGAGGACGCCTCCTTCACCTTAAATAAAGGGGAGACCCTGGGCATCCTGGGCCCCACCGGCGCGGGAAAGACCACCCTGATATCCCTGCTGCTCCGGCTCTACGACGCCGGCGAGGGGGTGGTCTGGGTGGGAGGCCGGGACGTTGCCGGCCTGGATCGGACGGCCCTGGGCAGCCGCTTCGGCGTGGTGTTTCAGAATGAAGCCCTCTTGAACGACAGCGTTTATGAAAACATCTCCTTCCTTCGGAGCCTTCCCCGCGAGGATGTGGAGGCGGCGGCCGGAACCGCCCAGATCGGGGACTTCATCCGGTCCCTGCCGGAGGGGCTGGACACCTGCGTGGACATCCGGGGAGCCAATCTCTCCGGCGGACAGCGCCAGCGGCTGCTGGTGGCCCGGGCTCTGGCGGCCCGGCCCGGCGTTCTGATTCTGGACAGCGCCGACAGCGCCCTGGACTACCGTACCGCCGCCGGCCTGTATGCCGCCCTCCGGCGGGACTATCCCGGCGTGACGCTGGTGGTGATTTCCGAGCGGGTGGCCGCTCTTCAGGGGGCGGACCGCATCCTTGTGCTGGAGGAGGGACGCATTGCCGCCCAGGGGAGCCACGCCCAACTGCTGAAAACCAATCAACGCTACCGCAAAATGGCGGAGCTCCAGATGGGAGGCGGTCTGACATGAGTAAGCTCCGGCGTCTGCTCCCTTTCCTGCGGCCATACGCCGCCCGGTTCCTGACGCTGCTGGGCCTGCTGCTGGCAGGGAATCTGCTGGCCCTGGCTGCGCCCCTGCTGTCCGGCCGGGCGGTGGACGCCATCGGCGTAAGGGCCGGCGGGGTGGACTTTCCCGGCGTGCTGCGAAACTGCGCCGGGATGCTGGTCTGTTATGCCCTCTCGTCCCTCCTGAACTATTTCACGGCCTCACGGCTGATCCGGCTGGGCCAGGCGGTGTCCCACGACCTGCGGAAGGCCGCCTTCGACCGGGTCAGTGAACTGCCGGTGGAGTATTTCGACACCCACCCGGCGGGGGACCTGATCAGCCGGGTCTGCTATGACGTGGATACCGTCAACGCGGCTATCTCCACAGACCTGCTCCAGCTGGGCACCAGCGCCCTGACGGTGGCGGGCTCCTTCCTGATGCTGCTGCTGATTTCCCCCCGGCTGACCCTGGTGTTTTTTGTCACCGTGCCCCTGTCCACGCTGCTGACCCGGTTCCAGATGAAGCGGATTCACCCTCTGTTCCGCCGACGCTCCCAGGCGCTGGGGGCCCTGAACGGCTTCGCGGAGGAGCGGATGAGCTGCCGCCGCAGCCTCCGGGTCTACGGGGTGGAGGACGAGGACCTGTCCCGCTTTCAGGTCTGCAACGAGGCGGCCTCCCGGGCCTATTACGAGGCGGACCGGGCCAGCGCCGCCCTGGGGCCCTCGGTGAACTTCATCAACAACCTGTCCCTTGCGTGCATCAGCATGTTCGGCGCGCTGCTGTACCTGGGGGGCGGCCTGACCCTGGGCAATCTCTCCTCCTTTGTCCTGTACTCCCGGAAATTCTCCGGGCCCATCCGGGAGGCCGCCAACCTGCTCAGCGAGCTCCAGTCCAGCGCGGCGGCGGCGGAACGGGTGCTGGACCTGCTGGAGGAAGCGCCGGAGCCCCCCGACGCGCCGGAGGCCGCCGAAGCGGACCGTCTGCGGGGGGACATCCGCTTTGATGGCGTCACCTTTGGCTATGATTCCGCCCGGCCCGTCCTGCGGGACTTCACCGTCCACATCCCCGCGGGGAGTCTGGTGGCGGTGGTGGGTCCCACCGGCGCGGGAAAAACCACCCTGGTCTCCCTGCTCCTCCGGTTCTATGAGCCCCAGTCCGGCGGCATCAGCGTGGACGGCGTCCCCATCGGGGCCTACCGCCGGGACGGACTCCGCCGCCGCCTGGGCCTGGTGCTTCAGGACACCTGGCTCTTCGGCGGCACCATCGCGGAGAACATTGCCTACGGCTCTCCCGGGGCCGGCAGGGAGGACGTCATTGCCGCCGCGAAGGCCGCCCGCATCCACCGCTTCATCTCCTCCCTGCCGGAGGGCTACGACACCGTCCTCACCGACGAGGGCGCGGGCATCTCCAAGGGCCAGCGGCAGCTGCTGGCCATTGCCCGGTGCCTTCTCAGCGACGCGGACATCGTCATTCTGGACGAGGCCACCAGCAGCGTGGACACCGAGACGGAGGAGGCTGTCGGCGCCGCCTTCCAGCGTCTGCGCCAGGGCCGGACCTGCTTTGTCATCGCCCACCGCCTTTCCACCATTCAGGGGGCGGACCGCATTCTGGTGCTGGACCAGGGGGGCGCGGCGGAGCAGGGCACTCACGGGGAGCTCCTGGCGGCAGGCGGAATTTACGCCGCCCTCTATGCCGCCCAGACCTGGAAGCACGGCTGAGTCCCGCCGGGGAACAGGGGAAATTTTACGAAAACGTATTCTTAAATTCTGGGTGATTTCCCAGAAAGCTGCCGAAAAATCTTCCTTATTTTTTGGACGTTCTGGCTGATAATTGTGAAATTGAATAAAAATATCCCCCGAAAATGGCCAACTATATCAATTGACAAACCCGACGGCAATTCTTTATAATAAGAACAGGAAATCGCAAACGTTTGCGCAAACTGGCCTTAAAACGGCCTCGCAAACAGCCTTGGAGAGGGCCGTTTTCAAAGAGGAACAGAGGGAAGCGGTTCTGTCTGAGCAAGCTCCGGCAGTATTCAGAAAGAGGTGTTATCGTGTCAAATGTAACCGTAGTGAAAAAGGAACCCCCGGCAAAGGAACGTCCCCCGCGGAAAAAAATGACGGGGAAGCGGCTGAAGAACCTGATCCTGAATGTTCTGAAGAATCCCTTCAACATGGTCGTGCTGGTCAGTCTGGTGGTGCTGTTCTGCCTGATTGTCATTCCCCTGCTGACCATGATCAAGTCCACCTTCACCCTGGCCCAGGGCGAGCTGCGCCGGGTGGACGGCAAGGTGGGCGACTTCACGCTCTATTACTGGCAGTACATGATTGCCAGCAACATGTCCAAGGCCGTGCTGTGGGAACCCCTGATGCACTCCTTCGTCTGCGGCTTCTTCACCACGCTGATTTCCGTGCCTCTGGGCTCGGTGCTGGCCTGGCTGATGATCCGCACCGACCTCCCCGGAAAGAAAATCCTGGGCATTCTCATCACCGTGCCCTACATGATTCCCTCCTGGACCAAGGCCATCGCCTGGCTGGCGGTGTTCCGGACGCCCACCAGCGGCGCAAACGGATTCCTGACAGGCATGGGCATTCCGATTCCCGACTGGCTGGCCTACGGGCCCACGGCCATTGTGCTGTGCATGTCCATGCACTATTATGCGTTCTCGTACATCCAGGTCTCCGGCGCGCTCCGCTCCATCAACTCGGAGCTGGAGGAGATGGGTGAGATCCAGGGCGCCAACAAGGCCCAGATTCTCCGTTACATCACCCTGCCGCTGATTCTGCCCTCCGTGCTTTCCGCCCTGGTCATGACCGTCTCCAAGTCCATCGGTACTTACGGCGTGGCGGCCAACCTGGGCAACCGCATCGGCTACTACACCCTGGCCACCCGTATGCGCGTCTACATCGACCAGGGTCCCCGGGGCGTGGGCTATGCCATGTCCATCGTCCTGGTGGGTCTGGCGGCCATGATTCTGATGAGCAACCAGAAGGCCATCGGCGTCCGCAAGTCCTATGCCACCGTGGGCGGCAAGGGCGGACGCAGCACCCTGATGCCTCTGGGCGCCGCCAAGAAGCCTATGATGGGCTTCCTGGGAATCTTCCTGTTCCTGGCCATGGTCATGCCTTTCTTCGTGCTGATTATGGAGACCTTCCAGATCACCACCGGCGCGGGCTACGGCGCGGACAATCTGACCCTTTACAACTGGATCGGCCAGGCCGGCGAGGCGGAGAAATACACCAACTACGAGGGCATTTTCCGCAATCCGGAGTTCTTTAACGCCCTGTACAACACCGTCCGCCTGACCATCATCACCTCCCTCATCACCGCCTTCTGCGGTCAGTTCCTGGGCTACATCAGTTCCCGGGGCCGGGGCAAGTGGTACGGCAACCTCACCGAGCAGCTGGTGTTCGTGCCCTATCTGATGAGCGGCGTGGCCTTCTCCACCATGTATTTCTCCATGTTCAGCGTGCCCCACTTCGGCGGCCTGCTGCCCTCTCTGTACGGCACCTTTACCCTGATCGTCCTGACCTCCGTGGTGAAGCACTTCCCCTTTGCCAGCCGCTCCGGCACGGCAAATATGCTCTCCATCAGCGTGGAGCTGGAGGAGGCGGCGGACATCGCCGGCGCCAGCTTCTGGAAGCGCATGGCCACCATCATCGTTCCCCTGGCAAAGAACGGCTTCATCTCCGGCTTGATGCTGGTCTTCATTTCCATCGCCAAGGAGCTGGACCTGATCATCATCATGATGACCCCCACCACCCGGACCATGTCCTATCTGGCCTTCACCTATTCCCAGGAGGGTTACGCCCAGATGTCCGACGCCATTTCCGTGTGCGTGCTGCTGTTCATTCTGTTCTGCTACATCTTCGCCAACAAGGTTGCCGGCGCGGATATCGGCAAGAGCTGGTAAGGCGTCGCCGCAAGCTCCGTATCCCCCGCCCCGCCGGACCCGCTCCGGCGGGGTCCGGGGGTGAGATACGCTCCCCTGCTCCGCCTCCCTTCGGGAGGGCATCCGTCCCCCCGGGGGATGGGAGATGGGGCCGCCAACGTCCGGCGGTTGTGAATACAGGTTCTAAGATAAGATCAGAAAGGAAATGTGCCATATGAGCCGCATTGAACTGAAAAATATTGATAAATTCTATGGAAACAACCACGTCCTGCGCAACATCAATCTGACCATTGAAGACGGCGACTTCATGACCCTGCTGGGCCCCTCCGGCTGCGGCAAGACCACCACCCTCCGCGTCGTCTCCGGTCTGGAGAAGCCCCAGAACGGCATCATGACCATTGACGGAGTGGAAATGATCAACGCCGACGACGCCTACTATGCCGAGCCCAGCAAGCGCGGGCTGAACCTGGTGTTCCAGTCCTACGCCCTGTGGCCCCACATGACGGTGTACAACAACATCTCCTTCGGCCTGAAAATTCAGAAAATGAGCCACGAGGAGATTGACCGCCGGGTCATGGACTCCCTGCGGATGATGCGCATTGACATGTACAAGGACCGCTATCCCACCGAGCTCTCCGGCGGCCAGCAGCAGCGCGTGGCCATTGCCCGTGCCGTGGCCTCCAGCCCCAAGCTGCTGCTGCTCGACGAGCCCCTGTCCAACCTGGACGCCAAGCTCCGCATCGACATGCGTTCCGAGCTCCAGCGCCTCCACAAGGAGCTGGGCACCACGATTATCTACGTTACCCATGACCAGGTGGAGGCTCTGACCATGTCCACCAAGATCGCCCTGTTCAAGGCCGGCGAGCTGAACCAGGTGGCCACCCCCATGGAGCTGTACAACAACCCCATCGACCTGGAGGCCGCCGACTTCATCGGCAACCCCCGTATCAACCTGGTCCCCGGCCGGGCCGAGATGAAGAACGGCCAGCTGGTGGTCAAGAGCGAGCTGGGCGATCACACCTTTGCCTCCGAGCATCTCACGGAGGAGAAGAAGCCCGCCGGCGGCGAGTTCGACTGTGTGCTGGCCGTCCGTCCAGAGCAGATTCTGATTTCCCGGGAGCCCGTGGAGGGCGCTCTGCCTGTCACCGTGTACGCCAGCCAGCCCGCCGGTTCCGAGACCATCGTCACCCTGAAGGCCGGCGAGGACGAATTCCTCTCCAAGGAAATCGGCCAGGCCCACTATGACATCGACCAGAAGGTCTGGGCCATCATTGACCAGGACAAAATCAACGTGTACAATAAAGAAACCACCCGGCTTATCAAGCGCGCGGTTTGAGCGGCACTCCTGTGAATTAAGCCGCGTTTCCTCCGGGGCGCAGAGAGAGACAGTCCCCGGAGGCGGCTTAATCAAATATTCTGAAATCGCCCAAAATGAAAGGAGAAGATTTCTGATGAAAAAGAAGCTCTTTGCACTGCTGCTGGCCCTGTCCATGGTCCTCAGCATGGCCGCCTGCGGCGGCGGCAAGGACGGCGGCGCCTCCTCCAACGGCGGAGATGCTGCCGGCGGCGACGCCTCCGGTTCTGCCGAATCCACTCTGCACGTTGGCTATGACATGGCCACCGATACCAACAACTACGGCCCCTATTATGACGAGTGGAGCGACATGACCGACGAGCAGCTCTACGAAATGGCCAAGGAAGAAGCGGCCAACGGCGCAAAGGAAATCACCGTCTATGCCACCTCCTCCAAGATGCTGAAGGCCGAGGAGCCCTTTGAAGACCTGTACCCCGAGCTGGACCTGGTGGTGGCCGACCTGGACTCCGACGAGGTCCTGAGCAAGGCTGAAATCGAAAATCAGACCAACAATATTACGGCGGACGTGCTCCAGACCAAGGACGTCAACGGCGAGGTCTTCCATGAGTACTATGCCAACGGGGTTATCGAGCCCTTCTATCCCCGGGACATCTGCACCCACATCTCCGAGGAGAACCTGAAGTACAGCTATCCTCTGTACTCCTCTCAGGCCTTCTGGTACTACAATACCGAGGCCTTCCCTGACGGCCAGCCTATCACCAGCTGGTGGCAGATCATTGAGAAGGACGACGCCGGCAATCAGCACTATCAGCTCTTCACCAAGGAGATTGGTCAGGAAACCGCCTACCTCTCCCTGTTTGCCAGCTTCATCAACAATGCCGACGAAATGGCCCAGTCCTACAAGGACATCTACGGCAAGGATCTGGAATACACCTATGATGCGTCCAGCTTCAATTTCGAGGTTCCCGAGAACAACGCCGGCGTGGAATATCTGTGGCGCTTCACCCAGGCCAAGATGACCTTCATCGGTGACGGCGACGAGCTGGTTCTGGCCGTGCACAACTCCACCAAGGATAAGCCCGCCCTGGCTCTGGCCTCCGCCGGCAAGATTGAGAACCGGGAGGAATCCGGCTACAACATTGGCTGGTGCATCAACCTCAGTCCCTACACCGCTCTTCTGAACACCGAGTCCATGTTCGTGGTTCAGGGCTGCGACAACCCCGCCGGCGCCCGTCTCTTCATCCGCTACATCACCGGCGGCGCCGACTGCCAGAGCGGCGGCCTGAAGCCCTTCACCAAGACCGGCAACTGGCCCCTCCGCGACGACTTCGTGGACGAGAAGAACCCCGCCAAGCTCTCTGAGCTGGGCGCCCGGTCCAACGACCTGGTTTCCATCTACGATATTTATCCCGACGTTCAGGATATGTGGCTGTACTGGCTGAGCCAGAGCCCCAACAAGTAAGCGTCCGCTGCATCCATGTTCAGGCGGGCGGCCAGCGGGCCGCCCGCCCTTTTTAAAAAAGGAGGCCTCTATGCTCAGCAACAGCAACCCCATCCGGCAGAAAGAGATCGACGAACGAATCGGCAGATTTGCCGACAGCTTCTGGGGCGCGTTCCAGATGACGGAAAACGGGAAGGTGAAAAGCACCCTCCTGCTCTATTCCTTCTGCCTCTGCTGGGTCTTCATCGCCGTATACTGCGGCTGCTATGCCCTGCTGAATCCTCCGCTGGACCGGCTGCTCGCCGGCGCTCCGGTGCCCCTGGTCAGCCTCATAGAGGCCCTGGTCCCCTCCGCCCTGGGAACGGCGCTCTGCTGTCTGGTCTGGCTGCTGCCCAGTGACAAGCGGCTGCTGCCCGCCGGCTTCCTCTGGATGGCGCTGCTGCTGCTGGCCTGTCTGGCGGCGCTGATTGTCCTCATGGGCTGGGAGAATGTCCCCTGGATTCTTCAATTCTTCGGAATGTTCGCGCTGTCCCCCATCCTGCTGGGCGGAGGACTGTCTCTGCTGCTGTATTACCGCTACTGGAAGAAGCATCCCCCCCGCCGTAAAACCGGCAACGCTTAAAGAAGGCAGTGATATTTATGATCAATACCGTATTGTTTGACATGGGCGGAACGCTGGAAGACATCTATATTGACGAGACCAGCAAACAGGAGTCCGCTCAGGGCGTTCTCCGCATCCTCCGGGCCCATGGGCTGGGCCTGGATCTGGATATTCCTGCGGCGATCCGCCTTCTGGCGGAGGGCTGGGACCGCTACGCCGCCTACCGGGGCCCCACCAACCGTGAGCTGAAGCCCGAGGAAATCTGGGGCAGCTATGTTCTGACGGAAACGGGGCTGGACTTCGACGCCGTCAGGCCCTTTGCCGAGGAGCTGGCCCACATGTGGGAGGTCACCCATTACCACCGCCGCCTCCGTCCCCACGTCAAGGAGATGCTGGAGGGACTGAAGGGCCTTGGCATGAAGCTGGGCGTCATCAGCAACACCGCCGCCCTCTATCAGGTCTTCCGCACCCTGGAGGACTACGGCATCCGGGACTATTTCCAGGACGTGACCCTCTCCTCCGTCACCGGCTACCGCAAGCCGGACCCCAACATCTTCCTGGTCTCTCTGAATCAGGTCCGCTCCACCCCGGAGCAGTGCGCCTATGTAGGGGACACCTATTCCCGGGATGTGATCGGCCCGCAGAAGCTGGGCTTTGGAGCCACGTTCCACATCCATTCCTTCCTCACCCAGTCCCGGGACGGGGACGTGCCCAAGGAGGTGCGGGCGACCTATACCATTCAGGACATCTACGAGGTCTATACCATCCTCCGGGACCAGGCGCTTCAGGGCGCGTGCTGAGTCCCCCGGAAAGCGCTCCCGTTGAAACACACCGGCCGTCTCCGGCACCGACGCCGGAACCGCGGCCCACAAGGAGGATTTATGCCAACCTTCAACCATTTTAATTTCAATGTCACGGATCTGGACCGTTCCATCCGCTTTTACAAGGACGCCCTGGGCCTGGAGCCCATCCGGCGGAAGGAGGCGGAGGACGGCAGCTTTGTACTGGTCTTCCTGGGAGACCGCCGGACCACCTTCCGTCTGGAGCTGACCTGGCTCCGGGACCATCCCCAGAAATACGACCTGGGCGAGTGCGAGTTCCATCTTGCCATGAAGGCGGAGGACTACGAGGCCGCCTATGCCAGGCATAAGGAAATGGGCTGCATCTGTTTTGAGAATCCCGCCATGGGGATTTACTTCATCAGCGACCCGGACGGGTACTGGATTGAGATTGTCCCATGACCCCCGAGGGGTCATGGGACGCCCTGCGGCCTGCAGGCCGCAGGGCTGTTTGATTGAAAACGAAAGGAACCCCTGATGGGTTCCTTTCGTAGCTATCTTCCTTTCCGACACTTTTACAAATACTGTTTTTTGACAAGCTGTGGCCTGACCAAGGGGTCAGGCCCTACAACGAAAATACTCCGGCCTGCCGGTCATCTGAAGAATTTCGCTCCAGCTTCCAACCATTCTTTCACACAAAAGAGGACCACGGGCAATGCCCGTGGTCCTCTCTTTCATTCAGAATCTTTCTGCGCTCCTGCGCTCCGGCCTTCGCCGCCCGCAGGGGTGAAGCTGTTCACAGGAAACGGAGCGGACTTTGCAGCGCCTCAGTCGGCGTACAGCTCCTTGAGCTTCAGCAGGTGCTGATAGCGGTCCATAGCCGCCTTCTCGTTGCGCTGGAACAGCTCGCTGGCCCGGTCGGGGAACTCGCGGGTCAGGCGGCTGTAGCGGGCCTCGTTCATCAGGAACTCCTGATATCCGCCGGCAGGCTCCTTGGAGTCCAGGGTGAACTTGGAGCCCTCGGCAGCCGGGTTGAAGCGGAACAGGTTCCAGTAGCCGCATTCCACGGCCTTCTTCATTTCGGCCTGGCAGTTCATCATGCCGCCCTTGATGCTGTGCATCTCGCAGGGGGAGTAGGCGATGATCAGGGACGGGCCGGGATAGGCCTCGGCCTCCTGAATGGCCTTGAGGGTCTGGGCGGGATTGGCGCCCATGGCGATCTGAGCGACGTACACATAGCCGTAGCTCATGGCGATTTCCGCCAGGGACTTCTTCTTGATCTCCTTGCCGGCGGCGGCAAACTGAGCCACCTGGCCGATGTTGGAGGATTTGGAAGCCTGGCCGCCGGTGTTGGAATAGACCTCGGTGTCGAACACGAAGATGTTCACATCATTGCCGGAGGCAAGGACATGGTCCACACCGCCGAAGCCGATGTCATAGGCCCAGCCGTCGCCGCCGAAGATCCACAGGGACTTCTTGGACAGGTATTCCTTATCCTTCAAAATCTCCAGGCAGAGCTTGCAGGCGTCGCAGTCGCAGTACTTCGCGCCGCTGTCCTTCAGCTCCTTGGCGTGAGCCTGGAACTTGGGCAGCTGGTCACCGAAGACCTTGGCGGCCTCGGGGCTGCCGGTGAAGGCAACGATATCGTCCACGGTCATGACACACTCTTCCAGGAGCTTCACATACTCCGTGGTGGCCTCGGCGTTGGCCTTGCCGTCTTCCATGGTATCCAGCCACTTCTGAGCGGCGTCCTTCAGGCCCTGATAGGTGTGAGGCACCGCAATGAGCTGCTTCGTCAGGTCCGCCAGGCGGTCCCGGATGGCCTTCTGGCCCAGATACATGCCCAGGCCGTGCTCGGCGTTGTCCTCGAACAGGGAGTTGGACCAGGCGGGGCCGTGGCCTTCCGCGTTGGTGCAGTAGGGAGAGGTGGCCGCGGGACCGCCCCAGATGGAGGAGCAGCCGGTGGCGTTGGAAATATACATCCGGTCACCGAAGAGCTGGGTGACGAGACGGGCATAGCTGGTCTCGGCGCAGCCGGCGCAGGAGCCGGAGAATTCCAGCAGAGGCTTGTGGAACTGGCTGCCGGGCACCGTGTTGTCCTGGAGGTCCTTCTTCTCGGTGACCTCGGCCACACAGTAGTTGAAGACCTCCTGCTGAGCGGACTCCTGCTCCTGGGGAGCCATCTTCAGGGCTTTTTCGCCCTTCTTGCCCGGGCAGACGCCCACGCAGACGCCGCAGCCCATGCAGTCCAGAGGAGACACGGCGATGGTGAACTTATAGCCCTTGCCCTTGCCGGTCTTGTCGACAACCTTGGCGGCGGCGGGAAGCTTGGCGGCTTCCTCCTCCGTCATGGCGTAGGGACGGATGGTGGCATGGGGGCAGACATAGGCGCACTGGTTGCACTGGATGCAGTTCTCGGGCATCCAGGTGGGAACGGACACCGCCACGCCCCGCTTCTCATAGGCGGCAGCGCCCAGCTGGAACTGGCCGTCGACGTGCTTGACGAAGGCGGAGACGGGGAGGCTGTCGCCGTCCATCTTGCCCACGGGATTCAGAATGGTCTTGACCTGCTCCACCAGCTCGGGACGGCCGGTGAGGACGGTGGTGTCGGGGGCGTCCTGGGCATCGGCCCAGTCGGCGGGAACCTCGAACTTTTTGTAGGCGGTGGCGCCGGCATCAATGGCCTTGTGGTTCATATCCACCACGTCCTGTCCCTTTTTCAGGTAGGAGTGGGTAGCGGCGTCCTTCATATACTGAATGGCCTCGGACTCGGGCATCACCTTTGCCAGAGAGAAGAACGCGGACTGGAGGATGGTGTTGGTGCGCTTGCCCATGCCGATTTCCCGGGCCAGGTCAATGGCGTTGATGGTATAGACCTGGATATTGTGGGCGGCAATATAGCGTTTCGCCACGGCGGGCATGTGCTTGTTGACCTCTTCATCGGTCCACTGGCAGTTGATGAGGAAGGTGCCGCCGTCCTTCACGTCCCGGACCATGGGGAAGGCCTTGACGATATAGGCGGGCACATGGCAGGCCACGAAGTCGGCCTTGTTGATATAATAGGGGGACCGGATGGCCTTGTCGCCGAAGCGCAGGTGGCTGACGGTAACGCCGCCGGTCTTCTTGGAGTCGTACTGGAAGTACGCCTGGACATATTTGTCGGTGTGGTCACCGATAATTTTAATGGAGTTTTTGTTGGCGCCCACGGTTCCGTCGCCGCCCAGACCCCAGAACTTGCACTCGATGGTGCCCTCTGCGGCGGTGTTGGGGGCGGGCTTCTCCTCGAGGGACAGGTTGGTGACGTCGTCCACGATGCCAATGGTAAACTGGCGCTTGGGCTCGGCCTTGGTGAGCTCCTCATAGACGGCGAAGACGCTGGCGGGCGGGGTATCCTTGCTGCCCAGACCGTAGCGGCCGCCGATCACCTTGATGTCGGTTCTGCCGGCGTTGGCCAGAGAGCTGACCACGTCCATATACAGAGGCTCGCCCAGGGAGCCGGGCTCCTTGGTGCGGTCCAGGACGGCAATGCTCTTGCAGGTGGCGGGGATGGCCGCCAGGAGCTTCTCAGCCTTCCAGGGGCGGTACAGGCGGACCTTGATGAGGCCGACCTTCTCGCCGTGAGCGTTCATATAGTCGATGACTTCCTCGGCCACGTCGCAGATGGAGCCCATGGCGATGATGACCCGCTCGGCGTCGGCGGCGCCGTAGTAGTTGAAGAGCTGATAGTCGGTGCCCAACTTGGCGTTGACTTTGGCCATGTATTTCTCCACCACGTCGGGCAGCGCGTCGTAGTAGGGGTTGCAGGCCTCGCGGTGCTGGAAGAAGATGTCGCCGTTCTCGTGAGAGCCCCGCATGTTGGGCCGCTCGGGATTCAGGGCGTGCTTGCGGAAGGCGTCCACGGCCTCCATGTCGCACATCTCTTTCAGATCGTCATAGTCCCACACGGCCACCTTCTGAATCTCGTGAGAGGTCCGGAAGCCGTCGAAGAAGTTCACGAAGGGAACGCGGCCCTCGATGGCGGCCAGATGGGCCACGGGGGAGAGGTCCATGACCTCCTGCACATTGCCCTCAGCCAGCATGGCGAAGCCGGTCTGGCGGCAGGCCATGACGTCGGAGTGGTCGCCGAAGATGTTCAGCGCATGGCTGGACACGGTCCGGGCGGACACGTGGAACACGCAGGGCAGCAGCTCGCCGGCGATTTTGTACATGTTGGGAATCATCAGCAGCAGGCCCTGGGAAGCGGTGTAGGTGGTGGTCATCGCGCCGGCGGCCAGAGAGCCGTGAACGGTGCCGGAGGCGCCCGCCTCAGACTGCATCTCCACCACCTTCACGGTGGTGCCGAAAATGTTTTTCTGACCGGCGGCAGACCACTGATCCACCAGGTCCGCCATGGGGGAAGACGGGGTGATGGGATAGATCCCCGCCACCTCGGTAAACGCATAGCTGACATATGCCGCCGCGTTGTTACCGTCCATGGACTTGAACTTTCTTGCCATAAACTTACCTCCTGTAAATTCGCCGCCTGAGGCGGCATCTCTCCAAGACAGGAAATCCGGTCTCTCTCCCCGCCGAATCTCCATGCTCTGTCATTATATCACGAGATCTTTTTGCTGTAAACCGGCACTTTGTTATTTTTTGCACAAATTTTCCCGGGGATTCTTGACGGCCGAAGCGTCAGGGAACGTCCGGCACATAAAATCCCCAGACGCAGTTACTGAACTCCCCGGCGGCAAAACAGCGCTCCTCTCCGCCGATCCGGACGGTGTAGACGCGGAATGTGAATGCCTGATGATGCAGGGGGTCCCGGACTTCTATGGAGCGGCGGGCGCTCTCCCACTCATAGTCGAAAATGCGGACGCCGAACAGGGTCACGCTCCCCTCCGTGCCGCCGGTCTCATACCTCCACCGGATTTCTTCTGAGTCTTTGCGCATGTTCATTCCTCCTCCGGCCTCTTCCAGGACGCCGCCGGCATACACCCGGCCCTTTTCAGACGGTTATTTCAATCTGATTGCCCTCCACTCCGATGACGCAGCTCTCATAATAGCCGTCTCCGGTGACGCGGGGGCCGCTGAGCACCTCATATCCGTCCTCTCTCAGCCGCCGCGTCAGCGCGTCCACGGCCTCCCTGCCTCCGGCGGAAAAGGCGAGATGGATGTACCCCGTGCGGGCCAGGTCCTTCTCCCGGTCCGTCATTCCGGGGCGGCTCATCAGCTCCAGCCGCGCCCCTCCGTCAAAGGACAGAAAACAGGAGCGGAAGTCCGTTGTGGGGTTGTAGTACCCTGCGCCGGCCTCCGCTCCCAGATACCTGACGAAAAACGCCTTCGCGGCCTCCAGGTCCTGCACATACATGGCGGCATGCTCGATCTTCATGGCATATACCCTCCTGCATAGATGATTCTGCCGGGATTCTATCACAAAAGCCCCGCGGGACTCAAGAGGCTTTTGCTCTTGGGAGCGTCCATTCACGCATTTTATAACAGGGACGCCATGTAGGGGAGGGGCTCTGTCCCCTCCCGTTCTTCCGGGCTCTCCATGCTTTAGGGGGACGGGACAGAGCCCGCCCCCTGCATAAAATCTCCGAAAAGGACACTCCCAATTTCTCCACTTTCCATTTTCCGCCCTTTGTAGTATAATGCTTCATACAGAAAAGAGCGGCCCCGGGCCGCAGGCGGGAGGTTTCGATTATGGTTGTCACCGTGCGTTCCCTTGGCTTAAACGGCGTGGCCGGCTACGCCGTCAGCGCCGAGTGCTTTTTGTCCGGAGGCCTGCCCGCCTTCGACGTGGTGGGCCTGCCCGACGCCGCCGTCCGGGAGGCCCGGGAGCGGGTCCGGGCGGCGGTGAAGAACGCCGGGGCCAAATTCCCCGTCAGCCGCATCACGGTGAACCTGGCTCCGGCGGGGCAGAAGAAGGCCGGGACGCTTTACGACCTGCCGATTTTCGTGGGCCTGCTGGCCGCCGCCGGGGACCTGCCCGTCCCGGAGGAGGACGCGGCCTTTATCGGGGAGCTGTCCCTGACCGGGGCCCTGCGCCGGGTAAACGGAGCCCTGCCCATGGCCCTGGCGGCGGAGCGGGCGGGCATCCGGACCCTCTTCGTCCCGGCGGAGAACGCCGCCGAGGCCAGCCTTGCCCAGGGGCTGACGGTCTACGGCGTGCCGGACGTCGTCTCTCTGTCCGCCCATCTCCGGGGAGAACAGCGTCTGACCCCCGCTCCGGTGTGGACGCCGGAGGAGGATGAGGCGGGACTTTTGGACCTGCGGGACGTCATGGGGCAGGAGAATGTGAAGCGGGCATTGGAAATCGCCGCCGCCGGAGGACACAATCTGCTGATGATCGGCTCTCCCGGCGCAGGCAAATCCATGCTGGCCAAGCGCCTGCCCTCCATCCTGCCGGCCCTCAGCCGGGAGGAGGCCCTGGCCGTCTCCGGCGTGTGGTCCGTGGCAGGTCTGACGGACCCCGGACACCCGCTGCTGACCCGCCGGCCCTTCCGCAGTCCCCATCACTCCACTTCCGCCTCCGCCCTGGCGGGAGGCGGCCCCGCCATGCGACCCGGCGAGATCTCCCTGGCCCACAACGGCGTCCTGTTCCTGGACGAGCTGCCGGAGTTCCGCCGGGACGTGCTGGAGGTCCTCCGCCAGCCCCTGGAGGACGGAGAGGTAACCGTGGCCCGGGCCGGGGGCACCCTGCGCCTCCCCGCCCGGTTCCAGCTGGTCTGCGCCATGAATCCCTGCCGCTGCGGCTGGCGGGGCCACCCGGACCGCCGGTGCACCTGCTCCGACCGGGACCGGGCCCGGTATGTGGAGAAGATCTCCGGTCCTCTGCTGGACCGCATTGATCTCCATGTCACCGTCCCCTCCGTGGAATACGAGGCCATGCGCCGCCGGGATACCCCGGAGTCCTCAGCGGAGGTCAAGGCCCGGGTGGACGCCGCCCGGGCCATTCAGTCCCGGCGTCTGTCGGACTCCGCCGCGGCCTGCAACGCCCAGATTCCCCCCTCCGAAATGGCGGCGTTCTGCTCCCTGGACGCCGCCGGGGAGGCTTTGATGAAAAACGCCTTCCAGCGGCTGGGCCTCACCGCCCGGTCTCACGACCGCATCCTCCGGGTGGCCCGGACCATCGCTGACCTGGAGGGGGAGGCGGACATCGGCGCAGCCCATCTGGCCGAGGCCATCCAGTACCGGAACACGGATATTCTCAGGGGATAATTCCCGGCAGAGCTCCGCCCCGGGCCCGCCATTCACAGCGGGGGGAAGAGAGAGACGGGCGTTTTTCCCCAAGAGGGAAAAGGAAACCCTCCGGTTTAAGCCCGCAAAAAAACAGAGGTTCCTTTCGGAACCTCTGTTTTTCGGTTTTACTGGGCCATCGCAGGAACTTCCTCCTCGTTGGCAGGGGCGTCCGCTGTCTCGGGAATCAATTCCTCGGCGGCATTGTGGTAGGCCTGAAGGCCCGTGCCCGCGGGAATCAGCTTGCCGATGATGACATTCTCCTTCAGACCCGTCAGACGGTCGCTCTTGCCCTTGATGGCGGCCTCCGTCAGAACCTTGGTGGTCTCCTGGAAGGAGGCGGCGGAGAGGAAGGAGTCCGTAGCCAGAGAGGCCTTGGTAATGCCCATCAGCAGCTGTGTGCCCGAAGCGGGACGGAGGGGCTCGCCGTTCTCCTGCCGTTCGCCGTTGGCGCTGCGGCGGGCGATGTCCTCGTTGGCGGCGTCCAGCTCCAGAACATCCACCATGGAGCCGTCCAGCAGGTTGGTGTCTCCCGCGTCCTCCAGGCGGACCTTCCGCATCATCTGGCGGACGATGACCTCAATGTGTTTGTCGTTGATATCTACGCCCTGCTGGCGGTACACCCGCAGGACCTCCTGAATCAGGTAGTTATACACCGCGTCGGCGCCCCGGATGCGGAGCACGTCATGGGGGTTCAGCGCGCCGTAGGTCAACTGGCGGCCGGCCTCAATGACGTCGCCGTCCTTCACCTGGAGACCCGTGTGGGGCACGGCGTAAGTCCGGGTGTCTCCGTCGGGGGCGGTGACAATGATGTTCAGCAGGCTGCCCTTGGTGGCTTCCTCAAATTTGACCGTGCCGCCGATTTCCGCCAGAGTTGCCATACGCTTGGGCTTCCGGGCCTCGAACAGCTCCTCGACACGGGGAAGACCCTGGGTGATGTCGCCGCCGGCAATGCCGCCCGTGTGGAAGGTGCGCATGGTCAGCTGGGTGCCGGGCTCACCGATGGACTGAGCCGCGATGATGCCCACGGCCTCGCCGGGGCCTACGGGCTGCTGGGTGGCCAGGTTCATGCCGTAGCACTTGGCGCACACGCCGCTGGGGGCCTTGCAGGTCAGGACGGTGCGAATCATCACCGTGGGCTTTTTGCCCGCCTCGGGACCGTCGGGATCAAACTCGCAGCGGTCGCCGGGGTTCTCCTGGACCCATCTGCGGCTCTCCAGAAGCCGGGCTTCCTCCTCGCCCTTCATCATCACATGATTGGAAATCAGCACCTCGCCGGTTCCTGCGTCCACCACATCGCCCACCAGGAAGCGGCCCCGGAGCCGGTCGGCCAGACGCTCGATGGTCTGTCCGTTCTCCTCGATTTCGGAGACCTTGATGCCGTGGCTGACTCCGCAGTCCTCCTCCCGGATGATAACCTCCTGGGAGACGTCCACCATGCGGCGGGTCAGATAGCCGGAGTCGGCGGTCCGCAGGGCGGTGTCCGCCAGGCCCTTCCGGGCGCCGCGGCTGGAAATGAAATACTCCAGCGCCGTCAGGCCCTCCCGGTAGTTGGCCTTGATAGGAATTTCGATGGTCCGGCCGGCGGTGTTGGCGATCAGGCCCCGCATGCCCGCCAGCTGGCGAATCTGCTTCATGGAGCCTCGGGCGCCGGAGTCCGCCATCATGAAGATGGGGTTGTAGCGGTCCAGGTTCTTCTGCAGGGCGTTGGAAACGTCGTCAGTGGTCTTCTCCCAGGACGCGACCACCTGCTTATAGCGCTCCTGGTCGGTCATAAAGCCCATCTTGTACTGCGCTTCGATGTCCAGAACCTTCTGCTCCGTATCCCGGACCATGTCGTACTTCTTGGGGGGAATGGTCATATCCGCGATGGACACGGTAATGGCGGCCTGGGTGGAATATTTATAGCCGGTGGCCTTGATGGCGTCCAGCACCTCGGCGGCCATGGTGAAGCCGTGCTTGTTGATGGTCCGGTCCACGATCCGGCCCAGCTGGTCCTTGCCGCAGGTCTCGGTAATCTCGTAGTCGCAGACGTGGGCGGGGTCGCTCCGGTCCACATAGCCCAGGTCCTGGGGGATGTTGTGGTTGAAGATAATCCGGCCCGGGGTGATCTCCACCACCCGGGTGTACTCCGCGCCGTCCACGGTCTGTGTCCGGCGGACCAGAATGGGGCAGTGGGGGCCAATGACGCCCTCGTTGTAGGCCATAAGGGCCTCGTCCTCGTTGGCGTACATGTGCAGGGGCTTATAAGCCGCCTTTTTCTTTTCGGTCAGCTCCTCCATGGGGGCGAAGGAACCGGCGTAAGGGGCGGCGGTCTCCTTGGTCTTCTTGCTTTCTTCCTCAAAGTCCCTGATTGCCTTAACGGCCTTGTCCAGAACCGTATTGGCGGCCTTCAGCTTCTCCGGCAGGGGGCCGTTCTCCGCCTCCTTGGCCCGGCGGGCCTCGTCCAGGGCCTCCGCCGCCATGGCGGAGATCTTCTCGGCCTTGCCGGCGGCCTCGCCGGCGGACTGGAGCACCCGCCTCAGCTCGCTTTCCCTGGTCTTGCCGTCTTCTTTGGCTTTTTTGGCCGCTTCAATGGCTTTATTTCCCTTTTGGATGGCCTCGTTGGCCTTACCGACGATTCCGTTCATTTTCCCGACGGTTTCGTTAGCGGCCAGGAAATCGTCGGCGCTTACAACGCTCCCGGTGGTCAGGTCCGTGTCGCCGGCGTCCTGGCACCAGATTTCCTCCGCGCCCTTCTCGGCCGCGCCCATACGGTCCATGGTCAGGTAATAGCTGCCCAGCACCATGTCCTGTGTGGGGACGGTGACAGGGCCGCCGTCCTGGGGACGGAGCAGGTTATTGGCGGAGAGCATCAGGATACGGGCCTCGGCCTGGGCCTCGGCGGAGAGGGGCACATGAATGGCCATCTGGTCGCCGTCGAAGTCGGCGTTGAAGGCCGTGCAGTTCAGAGGATGGAGCTTCAGGGCCCGGCCGTCCACCAGCACCGGTTCAAAGGCCTGGATGCCCAGGCGGTGCAGGGTGGGAGCCCGGTTCAGCATGACGGGGTGGTCCTTGATGATGACGTCCAGAGCGTCCCAGACCTCCGTCTCGCCCTTATCCACTTTTTTCTTGGCGGATTTAATGTTGTTGGCTGTACCGTCTTCCACCAGTTTTTTCATGATGAAGGGACGGAACAGCTCCACGGCCATCTCCTTGGGCACGCCGCACTGATAAATTTTCAGCTCGGGACCTACCACGATAACAGACCGGCCGGAGTAGTCCACCCGCTTGCCCAGAAGGTTCTGGCGGAACCGGCCCTGCTTGCCCTTCAAAAGGTCGGACAGGGATTTCAGCGCCCGGTTGTTGGCGCCGGTGACGGCCCGGCCCCGGCGGCCGTTGTCAATCAGCGCGTCCACGGCCTCCTGAAGCATCCGCTTTTCGTTGCGGACAATGATATCCGGGGCGTTGAGCTGAATGAGCCGCTTCAGGCGGTTGTTCCGGTTGATGACCCGGCGGTAGAGATCGTTGAGGTCGGAGGTGGCAAACCGGCCGCCGTCCAGCTGGACCATGGGCCGCAGCTCCGGCGGAATCACGGGCAGCACGTCAATAATCATCCACTCCGGCTTGTTGCCGGAGAGACGGAAGGCGTCCACCACCTCCAGCCGTTTGACGATGCGGGCCTTCTTCTGGCCGGAAGAGCCCTTGAGCTCGGCGTGGAGCTGGGCGGAAAGGGCGTCCAGGTCCACATCCGCCAGCAGCTGCTTCACGGCCTCGGCTCCCATGCCGGCCTGGAAATCGTCCTCGTACTTCTCCCGATAGTCCCTGTATTCCTTTTCGGAGAGAATCTGATTGCGGCTCAGGGGCGTCTCGCCGGGGTCGGTGACGATATAGTTGGCAAAATACAGCACCTTTTCCAGAATCCGGGGGCTGATGTCCAGCAGCAGGCCCATCCGGGAGGGGATGCCCTTGAAATACCAGATGTGGCTGACGGGGGTGGCCAGCTCAATGTGGCCCATCCGCTCCCGGCGGACCTTGGCCCGTGTGACCTCCACGCCGCAGCGGTCGCAGATTTTGCCCTTGTAGCGGATTTTCTTATATTTTCCGCAGTGGCATTCCCAGTCCTTTGTGGGCCCGAAAATACGCTCGCAGAACAGCCCGTCCCGCTCAGGCTTCAGAGTGCGGTAGTTGATGGTTTCCGGCTTCTTCACCTCGCCATAGGACCAGGCGCGGATCTGCTCCGGAGAGGCCATGCCAATTTTGATGGCGTCGAAGGCAATGTTATTGCCGGTATTGTTTTCGCCCATAGTGCGCGTTCCTCCTTCAATGCTCCGGATTCTGTCGTTGGGACTCTGGCCTGCCGCCTGCCGCCCCGGCCCTCGCCGGGGCGGATAGGCGCTCACCCATTGTCTTCTTCGTCATCGCTGTAATCGGCGCCGATATCCGCGCCGGCGTCCTCGGGGGCGTCTTCAATATCAAAGCCGGATTCCTGGAATTCCGCCTCCATCTCCTCGGTAACAGACCGCTGGCGGTCGTCCTCCGCGTCCATCCGGGCCAGGTTGAAGGTGTCCATGGCGTCCTCGTCCTCCCGGAGCTCAATGGCATTGCCCTCGGCGTCCAGGACCTGGATGTCCAGGCAGAGGGACTGCAGCTCCTTCACCAGCACCTTGAAGGACTCCGGCACGCCGGGCTGGGGCACGTTGTGTCCCTTGACAATGGCCTCGTAGGTGCGGACACGGCCTGTCACGTCGTCGGACTTCACCGTCAGGATTTCCTGGAGGGTGTAGGCCGCGCCGTAGGCCTCCAGGGCCCAGACCTCCATCTCGCCGAAGCGCTGGCCGCCGAACTGGGCCTTGCCGCCCAGGGGCTGCTGGGTCACCAGGGAGTAGGGGCCGGTGGAACGGGCGTGAATCTTGTCGTCCACCAGGTGGTGGAGTTTGAGGAAGTAGACATAGCCCACGGTAACGGGGTTGTCGAAGCGCTCGCCGGTGCGGCCGTCGTACAGGACGCTCTTGCCGTCGGCAATCTGAAGAACGCCCTCGCTCTGCCACTTCTCCAGCTGCGCGGTATCCGCCAGCTCCTCTTCCGTCAGGGGACGGATGCCGCCCTCCTCCAGAAGACTGAACCGCTTGCTCTTTCCGCCGATGCTCAGGGGCTCGCCCATCTCCACCGTGCGGAACATGCCGCCCTCGGCCAGCATGGCGGTGATATCCTCTTCCCGAGCCCCGTCGAAAATGGGGGTGGCCACCTTGCAGCCCAGGGCATGGGCGGCGCAGCCCAGATGGACCTCCAGCACCTGGCCGATGTTCATACGGGAGGGCACGCCCAGGGGGTTCAGAACGATATCAAGGGGCGTGCCGTCAGGGAGGAAGGGCATATCCTCCTGGGGCAGCACCCGGGAGACCACGCCCTTGTTGCCGTGGCGGCCGGCCATCTTGTCGCCCACCTGAATCTTCCGCCGCTGGGCGATGTAGACCCGGACCACCATGTTCACTCCGGGGCCCAGCTCGTCGCCGCCCTCACGGGTGAAGACCTTGGTGTCCAGCACAATGCCGCTCTCGCCGTGGGGGACCTTCAGGGAGGTATCCCGGACCTCCCGGGCCTTCTCACCGAAAATGGCCCGAAGGAGGCGCTCCTCGGCGGTGAGGTCGGTCTCGCCCTTGGGCGTGACCTTGCCCACCAGGATGTCCCCGGCCTTGACCTCGGCGCCTACCCGGATGATGCCGTTTTCGTCCAGGTCCTTCATGGCGTCCTCGCCCACGTTGGGGATATCCCGCGTAATCTCCTCGGGACCCAGCTTGGTGTCCCGGGCGTCAATCTCGAACTCCTCGATGTGGATGGAGGTGTAGAGGTCTTCCCGGACCAGACGCTCATTCAGAAGCACGGCGTCCTCGTAGTTATAGCCCTCCCAGGTCATGAAGCCCACCAGGATGTTCCGGCCCAGGGCAATCTCGCCCTGCTCGGTGGCGGGACCGTCCGCCAGAACCGTGGGATCAACGGGCTGGCCGTCGGGGCCCACGCCCCGGCCATGGACCCGCTCGCCCACCTCTACAATGGGCCGCTGGTTGATACAGGTGGTGTGGTTGGAGCGGAGGAACTTGATGAGCTTATAGGTCTTCTTTTCGCCCCGGATGGAGGCGGGATTGGACTCGCTGCTGTCATACTGCACCGTGACATGGCGGGCGTCCAGGTCGGTGACCACGCCGTCGCCCTCCGCCAGAACCACAATCTCGGAGTCCACGCAGATTTTGTGCTCCATGCCGGTGCCCACGATGGGGGCTTCGGGCCGGAGCAGGGGCACGGCCTGACGCTGCATGTTGGCGCCCATCAGGGCCCGGTTGGCGTCGTCGTTGGGGAGGAAGGGAATCATGGCGGTGGCGATGGAGACCATCATCCGGGGGCTGACGTCAATGAAGTCAATCAGCTCCCGGTCCACGTCCACAATCTCGTCCCGGTGCCGTCCGGTGATACGGGCGTTGATGAGGCAGCCGTTTTCGTCCACGGGCTCCGCCGCCTGGCCGACAATGAAATTATCCTCTTCATCGGCGGTCATATAGGTGATGGTGTCCGCCACCTTTCCGGTGGCCTTGTCCACCGCCCGGTAGGGGGCTTCGATGAAGCCGTATTCATTGATGCGGGCGTAGGTTGCCAGATAGGAGATCAGGCCGATGTTGGGACCTTCCGGGGTCTCAATGGGGCACATGCGGCCATAGTGGCTGTAGTGCACGTCCCGGACCTCCATGTTGGCCCGCTCCCGGGAGAGGCCGCCGGGGCCCAGGGCGGAAAGACGGCGCTTGTGGGTCAGCTCCGCCAGGGGGTTGGTCTGGTCCATGAACTGGCTCAGGGGGCTGGAGCCGAAGAACTCCTTGATGGCGGCGGTGACAGGACGGATGTTGATGAGGCTCTGGGGTGTGACGATGTCCATATCCTGAATGGTCATGCGCTCCCGAATCACCCGCTCCATCCGGGAGAAGCCGATGCGGAACTGGTTTTGCAGCAGCTCGCCCACGCAGCGCAGGCGGCGGTTGCCCAGGTGGTCGATGTCGTCCTTGACGGAAATGCCCCGGGCCAGGCCGTTCATATAGTTGATGGAGGTGAGAATGTCGTCCACCAGAATGTGTTTGGGCACCAGGGCGTCCTTATGGAGCTTGATCTGGTCAATCAGCTCCTCGCCGCTGTACTGGCCCAGCAGCTCCTGGAGCACGGCGTAGCGCACCCGCTCCTTGATGCCGCAGGTCTCCAGGGGGTCGAAGTCCACATAGCGGCTCATGTCGCACATGCCGTTGGAGGTCACGCGCAGGGGCGTGCCGTCCACGTCGATGGTGACGTCGCAGACGCCTGCGGCGTCCAGCAGCCGGGCGTCCTCCTTGCTCAGCAGATGGCCCTCCTCAAAGAGGATTTCGCCGGTGGCGGGGTCCGCCGCCGGATAGACCAGCTTCCGGCCGGTGACGCGCTGCCACAGGGACAGCTTTTTGTTGAACTTGTACCGGCCCACCACGGACAGGTCATACCGCCGGGGGTCGAAGAAAAGGTTGTTCACCAGGGTCTCGCTGGCCTCCACCGTGGGGGGCTCGCCGGGACGCAGCCGCCGGTAAATCTCCAGCATGGCGTCCTCATAGCTCTTGCAGGGGTCCTTTTCCAGTGTGGCCGTGACCCGGGGATCGTCTCCGAAGCGGTCCAGAATGTCCTGGTCTGTTTTCAGGCCCACAGCCCGGAGCAGGCAGGTGACGGGGAGCTTGCGGTTTTTGTCGATGCGGACCCAAAACAGCTCGTTGGCGTCGGTCTCATACTCCAGCCACGCGCCCCGCTGGGGGATGACCTGGGAGGTGAGGATGGGCATGTCGGTCTTGATGTCGGTCTCATACCCGTAATACACGCCGGGGGACCGGACAATCTGGGAGACCACGACGCGTTCCGCGCCGTTGATGACGAAGGTGCCGGAGTGGGTCATCAGGGGGAAGTCTCCCATGAAGATGTCCTGCTCCTTGATTTCCTCGGTCTCCTTGTTCCGCAGGCGGACCTTGACCTTCAGAGGGGCGGCATAGGTGGCGTCCCGGGCCTTGCACTCCTCCACGTCATACTTGGGATCGTCGTCCATCCGGTAGTCGATAAAGGTCAGCTCCAGGTTGCCCTGATAGTCCGCGATTGCCCCTACGTCGGCAAATACCTCCCGCAGGCCGGTGTCCAGAAACTCCTGATAGGAATTTTTCTGAATCTCCAGCAGGTTCGGCATGGGAACGACTTCCTCGTACCGGGCAAAGTTTTTCCGGGGGGTCTTTCCGTAATATTTTTCTTTGGCCATCGTCACATTCACCTTTCTTCCGCCCCGTCCCGACAGGCGGGGGGCAAAGCTGGCCGCCGGCCGGCGGCGAAAAAGTGGGAGTCCGCAGGTAAGATACGCCAGGCGCCGTTGTTAAAAATGCTCTTTCCCGCTCTTGCATTCTTCTGGGAAATGTGCTATCCTGTTCTCAGGATGAAAAGTGGAAGGGTATCCCTCCAGATTGTATAAGCAGTTTATTTTACCATGGCATTCCAGGAATGTCAAGGTTTTTTTGCACGTATTTCCGCCTGTATTTTCGTCCACAAATTTAAATTTTTCAGCCGTCCGGTTTTTCCGGCGGACCCGCGGCCCAGACCGGAAGGGCCGCTTTTTTGTTTCCTTCCCGGACGGCCCGATTCATGACGAAAAGCCCCTGTCCTGACGGACAGGGGCTTTTCCGCTCACGCCGCTTCAGGCATACAGCTCCTCGTCGGCGTAATCGTCATATTCAGAGCTGAATCTCTGGCGCAGACGGTTTCTCATGCCGCAGCAGCCCACGCTCAGGTCGTGCCATCCGCCAATCAGCAGGCAGACAACAGCGGCGAAGGCCAGGCTGGCGCCGATGATCTTCATAACCATACTCGCGGTTTTGCTCATAGCAAGATCCTCCTGTTTTTCATATTTGAGTTCATGCAGAAACTATGATACACCATTTTGAAGAATTTTACAAGGGTTTTCTTGGCGCGGGGAGTGTCCAAACGCGCATTTTATTCGGAAGAAGGTACAGGGGGCGGGCCTCTGCGCCCGCCCGTCTCCCAATGGTGCCGGGCTTCCGGCAGACGGGCCGGGACAGGCCCCTACAAACAATCTACACAGGCCAGCCCGTTTTCAGTCCCCCGCAGGTTCCGGGGAGCCGGTTTTTCCCAACGCCCCCGCGTCCGCACTGTCTTCCGGCAGGCGGAGGACCACATAGCGGTCATGGGGCATGGCAATGCCCCGATAATGCTTCACCCAGCTGTCCCGGACCGTCATGCCCAGCCGGACAGCCACCTTTTGGGAAGCGGTGTTTGTATCCCGGATGATGGAGCAGACCTCCCCGGCGTCCAGGGTCTCGAAGGCGTACCGCTTGCAGGCCGCGGCGGCCTCCAGGGCGTAGCCCTGATGCCAGCGGGCCCGCTGGAGCAGGTAGCCGATTTCCAGCACCTCCCGGCCCTTCCAGGGCTGCATCGTCAGTCCGCACTGTCCAATCATCTCCCCGGTCTCCTTCAGGCCCGCCGCCCACAGGCCGAAGCCCCACTTCCGGTAACGGGCCGTCTGCCGCTTCAGCCATTCCCAGGCCTCCACGCCGCTGAACGCCCCTCCGTAGGCGTACATGACTTTTTCGTCCTGCAAAATCCTGCACAGTGCCGGAAAATCGGCCGGCGTCAGCTCCCGGAGAATCAGCCGTTCTGTCTCCAGAATCACAGGGGCCTCCCTCCGCCGTCCGCCTGAAACATCTCCAGGAAGGATTCTATGTAATAATCCGACAGCCGCCGGACCTCCTCCTGCTCCGGCTCCGAGGGGTCATACACCGCCGCCACCCGGAAGCCCGCCGCCTTGGCGGTGCGGACGGCGTGAATGGCGTCCTCGAACACCACGGTGTCCTTCTTGTTGGACCGCAGCCGCCGCAGAGCCCGCTCGTAAATCTCCGGGCCCTCCCGCTTGCTCTGGCCCGCCTCCCGGCTGGTAATCATGCCCCGGAAATAGTCCTCGATGCCGGCGCAGCGCAGGGCGGCCTCCGCCAGGGGCCTGTCCGTGGCGGTGGCTATATACATCCAGACCCCTTCCATTTTCAGCAGGGAGAGGAATTCCACCACGCCGGGCTTGGGCCGCACCTCATGGCGGTAAAAATGCTCAATCTGGTCCCAGACCTCCGCCACCAGCTCCTCCACCGTGCCGGGAAGGCCGCAGACCTCCTTACAGTAGGCGGTGCCCTCCCACAGGCCCAGGGCCGCCACCCTCAAATCCAGCTCCGGCGGGGGCTCCGCCCCGTGGCTCCGGGCCAGCCTGCCTCCCAGACTCCGCCACATGCCCATGGAGTCCAGCAGAGTGCCGTCCATATCAAAAATCGCGCTTTGCAGTCTCATCGCCCTTCGCTTCCTTTCCTCACGTTGCTGAATGATGATTCTACCATACTTCCTCCGAAATGACAAGGCGCTTACGTCCGCCACTCCGTCACGGTCTCCACAGGCTTCCGGGGCCGGGGCGGCGGATTTTCGGCGGCATAGCCCACCGCCAGAGCCGCCAGCAGCCCGCCCTTTGCATTCAGCCACTCCGTCAGCTCCTGATACGCGAAAAAGACGTCGCATATCCATAGACTGCCCAGGCCCAGCTCCGCCGCCGCCAGGGTCATGTTCTCCAGCGCCGCGCCGGCGGACTGGATATTGCACAGCTCAAAAATACGCTCCTCCGGCGTCAGCGGGGCATAGAGGTCCAGTCCCAGGGGATTGAGGACGAAGATCACCGCCGGGGCCTGTTCCATGATCTCCCGGGTCCGTTCCGCCCCGGCCAGATGCTGCCGGCTGTCCGGCAGAAGCGGCGCGGTTTTCTCCCGCTCCAGTCCCGCCTTCATCACCGCCAGCATCTCCGCCTTCGCCTGCCCCGTGACCACCACGAAGCGCCAGGGCTGCCGGTTTTTGGAGGATGGGGCCAGGGTCCCCGCTCTCAGAATTTCCTCCAGCAGCTCCCGGGACACCGGCCTGCCCTCATATGCCCGGATGCTCCGCCTCTGCTCCATTGCCTCTATCATCTCTTCATCCTCCCGTTTTCTGCCGGACTGCATAGAAGAAAAAAACCGCCGCCAGCCCCAGCGCCGCCAGCAGGCACCACAGCAGGTCCCGTTTCAGATACTCGTCCCGGCGCGAGGGCGGAGCCAGGCAGAGAATCAGCACCTGAAGGACCAGAAACGCCGCCGCGTCCAGACAGGCCAGGCCGTTGAGGACCTCCATCAGCGCCGAACGGGGGGCGGCCTTCGGCAGGGAATTATAGGGATAGGCGATGATCCCCAGCAGGAGAAAAATTCCCAAAAACCACTTCCAGCTCCTCCGGCTGAACCCGCTCAGCCGGTCATAGAGGCGGCGGTTCCGCCACTGGCGGTCCCGCTCCGCCGCCTGGGCTTTCCGCCGCGCCTCCAGCAGCGCCGTCAGGGCCTCCCGCTCCGGCGGCAAAAGAGGGCGCTTTTTAATCAGGGTCCCGGCGGTGCCGAAGTCGCCCCGAAGAATCAGGCCCTCTATCTTTTCGTAATCCAGACCCTTCTTCACCCTGTTTCCTCCCTTTGGGCCCACGGGACCCGTTGCCTCCGCTGGACGGGGAAAGCGGGGGAATCCCGCCGGACTCCCCCGCTTTTTCTCATAAAACGCCGGTTCTCAGCCCTTGCACACAGGCACGGTCCAGCCCTTGGTGTCGGCAATCTTGCCCCACTGGATGCCGGTCATGGTGTCATAAAGCTTCTGGGTGATGGGCCCGATCTTTCCGTCGCTGATAAAGACCTTTTCGCCCTTCCAGTCCAGCTCCTTGACGGGGGAGACCACGGCGGCGGTGCCGGTGCCGAAGACCTCCTCCAGCCGGCCTTCCCGGCCGGCCTTCATCACATCGGCAATGTCCAGGGGGCCCTCCACGACCTCATAGCCCCAGTCCTTCAGCAGCTCGATGCAGCTGCGGCGGGTGACGCCGGGGAGCACGGTGCCGGTGCAGGCCGCCGTGTAGATTTTCCCGTCAATCTTGAACATGATGTTCATGCTGCCGACTTCCTCGACGTATTTCTTCTCAACGCCGTCCAGCCACAGCACCTGAGCAAAGCCCTTCTGCTCCGCCAGCTCGCCGGCCTTGATGGATGCGGCGTAGTTGCCGCCGCACTTGGTAAAGCCCGTCAGGCCCGGGGCGGCCCGGATGTACTCGTCTTCCACGTAGATGCGGACGGGGTTGATGCCCTCGGCGTAATAAGCGCCGGAGGGGGCGCAGATGATGGCGAACAGATAGTGCTTGCTGGCGTGAACGCCCAGTCCCACGTCGGTGGCGAAGACGAAGGGCCGGATGTACAGGGAAGCGCCGTCAATATGAGGCACCCAGTCCTTTTCCAGCTCCACCAGCGCCTTCACGGCCTGGACAAAATCATCCACGGGAATGGTGGGAATGCACATCCGGTCGGAGGAGTCCTGCATCCGCTGGCCGTTGCACTCCGGGCGGAAGAGCTGGATGTCGTTGCCGGCGGTGCGGTAGGCCTTCATGCCCTCAAACAGCTCCTGGGCATAGTGGAACACCACCGTGGCGGGGTCCATGGGGAAGGGGCCGTAGGGGACAATGCGGGGGTCGTGCCAGCCCTGGCCCTCCGTGTAGTCCATCAGGAACATATGGTCCGTAAAAATCTTGCCGAAGCCCAGCTTTGTTTCGTCGGCGGGTTTCGCCTTGGGGGCGCTGGTCCTGGTGATTTTGATATCCAACATGATGAATCTCTCCTCTTCCATAAATATCTATAGGCGTCTCCGCCCCGCCGGGCAGGGAACCGCCCGGTTTTTTGCTTTAAATGATTATATGCCCCTGTCCCGGCAAAGTCAATGTTTTTCTCCGCCGGGGAAATTGCCGGGAAAACGGGCGGAATTGCAAGGTCTTTTTGGTGGTGCTTCCGCCCCGGGTGTGTTATGCTGTCAGCGGAGTCAAACGAAGGAGGTATGTCCCATGAATTTAGGCGAAAGTCTGTTTAGCGCCAGGAAGAACAAAGGCCTGACCCAGGAGGAGACCGCCGGGAAGCTGGGCGTCAGCCGGCAGACCGTTTCCAAGTGGGAGACGGGGGAGACCCTGCCGGATATCCGGCAGGCGAAGCGTCTGGCGGTACTGTACGGCGTTTCCCTGGACGAGCTGATTGACTTCGACGTCAGCGTGCGGGAGATTCAGGACGTCATCGACCGGACCACGGAGGAGGTCTCCGCCAAAATCGACTGGACCAAGGCGTGGAGCCGGCAGTATCCCATTCTCGGGCGCTACCGGGACGAGGTGGACGTCTCCCGGTATGAGACGCCCCTGCTCCGCCTGCTGGACGAGCTGGAAGCGGACTGCCATTACAGCGCGCTGGACGCCTTCCTGGTCCTCAAGGACATTCTGGGCGGGCTCTGGAATCAGAAGAACAGCCGGTGAAAGCAGGCAGGGGAGGGCCGCGGAAGTCCCTCCCCTGTCTGTTTACTTTGCGTTCAGGCGGGCTTCCCGCACTCCATGCCTCTGCGCAGAGCCTCCAGATTCAGGGGGACCAGCTTGGCCTTCTTGCCGGTGAACATCTCGGCAATCATGGTCTCGATGGTCTCCTGCTTCAGCGCTCCGGTGGCGGCCACGTAGGCCCCCAGCATGACCATGTTGGCAACCTTGGCGTTGCCCAGCTCCGCAGCGATCTCGTCACAGGGGACGTAAACCGCCTGGACGTCCTCCCGGCGCACCTTGTCGGGAATGATGCTGCTGTTTACAAACACCGTGCCCCCGGGGGCGGCGGAGGACTCAAATTTCGCCAGGGCCGCCCGGTTCATGGCGATGACCTCGCTGGGCCGCTCCACCAGCGGCGCGCCGATGCGCTCGTCGCTGATGATGACCGTGCAGTTGGCGGTGCCGCCCCGCATCTCCGGGCCGTAGGAGGGGACCCAGGACGCTTCCAGGTCTTCCGCCACGGCGGCTTCCACCAGGTTCTTCCCGATGGACATGACGCCCTGACCGCCGAAGCCGGAGAGAATCACTTCCTTTTTCATCTTATTTCGCCTCCGTATCCTTGATGACGCCCAGGGGATAGTAAGCGGCCATGTTCTCCATCAGCCAGCGGTTGGACTCGTCAATCTCCATGCCCCAGTTGGTGGGGCAGGCCGCCAGCACCTCGATGAAGGTGAACCCATCCCCGGCCATCTGCCTTTCAAAGGCCTTTTTCAGAGCCTTTTTGGTCTTGTTCAGGTGGGGAATATCTGTGACGCAGACCCGCTCGGCGTAGACGCAGCCCTCCAGCGTGGCCAGCATCTCGGCCACCCGGATGGGCATGCCCGCCTGTTCCCTGGTTCGGCCCAGGGGGGCGGTGGTGGCCTTCTGTCCGATGAGGGTGGTGGGGGCCATCTGGCCGCCGGTCATGCCGTAAATGGCGTTGTTGATAAAGATGGTGGTGAATTTCTCCCCCCGCATGGCGGCGTGGACAATCTCCGCCGCGCCGATGGAGGCCAGGTCTCCGTCGCCCTGGTAGGTGAAAACGGGCTGGTCCGGATGGGTCCGCTTCACGGCGGTGGCTACGGCAGGAGCCCGGCCATGGGCGGCCTCGATGGTGTCGAAGGAGAAATAATTGCCCGCGAAGACAGCGCAGCCCACCGGGCAGATGCCGATGGCGGTGCCCAGAGCGTTCATCTCCTCCAGCACCTCGCCAATCAGCTTATGTACGATGCCGTGGGCGCAGCCGGGGCAGTAGTGGAGTTCCGTGTCCTGGAGACCCTTGGTTTTCTGATAAATCGTCGTCATATCATTTGACCTCCTTCCAGGCTTCCAGAGCCGCCTGCTCCACCTCGGACACATGGGGGATGGCGCCGCCGCAGCGGCCGTAGAACTTCACGGGCTTCCGCTCGGCAACGGCCAGGTTCACGTCGTCCAGCATCTGGCCCAGGCTCATCTCCACCGTCAGGAAGGTCTTCACCCGCTCCAATCCGGCAATCTCCCGCAGGCGCGCGTAGGGATAGGGCCACAGGGTAACGGGGCGGAACACGCCGGCCTTCACGCCCTGTCTGCGCAGATTCTCCGCCGCCGTCTGGGCCACCCGGGAGGGGGTGCCGTAGGCCACGATGACCAGCTCGGCGTCGTCCAGCATGATTTCCTCCCAGCGGCACTCGTTCCGCTCCATCTCGGCGGTCTTTTTCGCCAGCTCCAGGTTATGGGCCTCGCAGGCGGGGGCGTCAATCAGCAGGGAGGTGACGAAATTGCTGTGGTCCCGGCCCCTCCGGCCGGAGGCGGCCCAGGTCTTTTCAGGCAGCTCCCTGGGGGTGCGCTCCTTCCAGACAATGGGCTCCATCATCTGTCCGATGAGGCCGTCCGCCAGCAGTATCACGGGGTTGCGGTACTGGTCGGCAATATCAAAGGCCTCCTGCGTCAGGTCCACGGCCTCCTGAATGTTGGCGGGGGCCAGGACCACCGTGCGGTAGTCGCCGTTGCCGCCGCCCCGGGTGGCCTGGAAGTAGTCCCCCTGGGCGGGCTGGATGGACCCCAGACCGGGGCCGCCCCGCATGACGTTCACCACCACGGCGGGCAGCTGGCAGGCGGCCATATAGCTGATGCCCTCCTGCTTCAGGCTGACGCCGGGAGAGGAGGAGGAGGTCATGGCCCGGACGCCGGAGGCCACCGCGCCGTAGACCATGTTGACGGCGGCCAGCTCGGATTCGGCCTGGACAAACACGCCGCCGCTCTGGGGCATATGGAGGGACATGTACTCGGGAATCTCATTCTGCGGGGTGATGGGATAGCCGAAGAAGCAGCGGCAGCCAGCCCGGATAGCGGCCTCGGCAATGGCCTCGCTGCCCTTCCAGATTTCTCTTTTCATGGGACGCGGCTCCTTTCAGTCTTTTTGGATGGTGATGATGGAATCGGGGCACATCTTCGCACAGCTGGCACAGCCGATGCAGGCGGCTTCATCCGTGCAGGTCACAGGGTGGTAGCCCTTCACGTTGGTGCCGCCGTCCAGGGCCAGAATATGCTTGGGGCAGACGCTAACGCAGAGTCCGCAGCCCTTGCAGCGGTCCTGGCGGAAGGTGAGATGGATCGCCATGGTGTACTGTCTCCTTTCTTATTCCCAGGGTTTTTTCATGCGGATGGCAATGGCAAACACAGGTTCTTTCAAATCAGCAAGCTCCGGGACAAAACGCGCCTCCGCCACATGGCAGAGGAGGGGAATCCCCGTCTCTCTGGAGACGGCCCCGCCCAGCTCCGCCCCGGCGCGGATCTCCTCCGGGGTGGTCTCCCCGCAGAGGTGGGTATTGTTCACAAGACCGGTGCAGGCCAGGCCGGTCATCGCCTCAATGCCCCGGAGACAGGCAATGGTCCGCTCCGCCGTCCGGACCTCGGGGCGGTTGGCGTTCAGAACGTACAGCAGCTGATAGTCCTCCTTCAGCAGCCTGGGCCGGAACCGGGCCAGCACCCGGGCCCCGGAGGGGTCGCCCCCCACGTCCAGCACGCCCCGGACGCTCCGGTCCTCCAATACGGTGTGAAGCTCCGCCGGAAGGGCGGGCACATCCGCGTCGGCCAGGGCCCGGGGCGTGGCCACCAGCCGGACCCCCGCCTCCTCCAGCAGGTCCCGGCGCTCCCGGCTCCGGAAATAGGGGTTCACAATGTCCAAGTCCGCCAGCATCACCCGTTCCCCTCCGGCGGCCAGCGCCAGGGCCAGGTTCACAGCGAATTCCGTCTTTCCCGTTCCATAGTGGCCGGTGACTACGGTCACCCGGTGGGAACAGCACTCCGCGGCAGTCAAGTCAGACGCCTCCTTTTCCTCCGGCTCCCCTTCGCGTCCCCCGGAACAGGGGCGCTCCGCAAATCCCACAGGGCCCGAAAAATATGTTGTCTTATTTCGTCTTTTGTTGTATGATGTCATTGTACACTGCGGAACATATGATGTCAAGGGCTTTTTGTCTTTGGGGCGTGTCCGTTCAGGCATTTTATCAGGGGGAAGCGGTGCGGGGGGCAGGTCCTGCCCCGTTTTTTCGGAAACGCCAAATTCCCCCTCCCGAAAGCCTGGTGTGATTGGGAGAACAGGCGGGCACAGAGGCCCGCCCCCACAGGCGTTATGACAGGGATCAGAAAACTCCTGCACGTTCTTCCGAATAAACTGTGTGTTTGGACACTCCCTTGTTTTTTTCTCAGGATGGGTATATGATACCGTCAGCACAGTATCGGCCGGAATGCTGTCCGGATTTTCCTGTGTGCTGACTGAGGATTCCGCCGCAGGGCCGGTTTGCGGCCTGTGCGGTGATGACAGGGGCCGCCGCGGCTCTGCCCGGCCCCGCCGGAGGATGGAGGAGCATCATGATGGAGAACAGACGCGCGAAGCTGTCGGAGCAGACCTCCGACCGCCTGTATGAATGGATTGTGGAGGAAAAGCGCTATCCCCCCGGCAGCAAGCTGCCCAACGAAAACGAGCTCAGCGAGGCCCTGTCCGTCAGCCGCACCACCCTGCGGGAGTCCATTTCCTTCCTGGTGGCCCAGGGCGTGCTGGAAATCCGCCGGGGAAAGGGCACCTTTGTGTCGGAGGACCTGCCCGACCCGGGGATGGACCTCTCCGCCCTGGCGGGCATCCGCTCCCGGGTCCGGGCCAAGGACCTTTTTGAAATGCGGCTGATTTTCGAGCCCGCCACCGTGGCCCTGGCCTGCCAGCGGGCCAGCGACGAGGAGCTGGAGCAGATTCTGAACAAGGCCCGCCGGGTGGAGCAGGCCGCCGCCCAGGGAGGCGACTGGCCCCTGGCGGACCAGGAATTCCACTGGGCCATCATCCGGGCCTCTCACAACGAGTATATGCGCCGCCTCTATCCCATCATCAACGGAGCTGTAGACGAAATCATGCAGATTGCCCAAAACCGCCAGCACATGCAGGACATTGCCCTCAGTGACAATCTCATGATTCTGGACTTCCTGCTCCAGCGGGACGAGGCCGGCGCCCGCCACGCCATGAGCATCCATATCAAGCACCTGATTAACACCCTGCGCGATTGAGTGTCTTTCACAGCCGCTGAAGTTTTCGCTATTCTGCACAAACTTCGGCGGCGTTTTTCATTTGAATCGTCAATTGTTTTTGCGGCAAACCCCGATTTCCTTTGCCGAATCCCACAAAACGGCGGGTTTATTCACAAATTGTACACAAATTTCCTCAGACCCTCTTAACAAACCCGCTGTGAAGGTGTATAATGCAGACGCATCCAAAAGCCTGCGGCGGCGCGCCCCGAAGCGGGGAACGCCCTTCTGCCGGGGCAGAAAGGCGGACCCTATGGAGGAGCTCACCCCTCAGTCATGTCTGGAAACCCTGCTGAACGCCTATTCCCACCAATACGATATCACCCGCGGCGTAACGGCGGAGGGGGGCAGCTTCCCCGCCATGGCCCATTTCTTCCTGCGGGATGAGCATTACCTTGTCCGGCGGGATAAGCAGTTTTACGCCACCGAGCAGCACGATTATACCTACTTCTATACCGCGGACCGCCTGGACGCCGGGGAGGCCCGGGCCCTGGCGGATCTGACTCTGAAAACGGGCCTGTCCCAAATCAAGCCCCACAAGGAGCATATGAGCTCCTACGTGACCCTGGTCATTCTGGCGGGGACCATTGACCCGGAGGCGAAGAAGCTGCTGAAGCGGACCCGCTTCCACAAGAATTTCAGGCTGTCGCTCCATGGCTGGATGGAGTATCACATAGCCGCAATGGAATGTTCCACAAGAACGTTCTTCTCCAATCCAGCCGGGAGGGGAGCCCGCAAAACCCTGGAGGCGAATTTCGCCCCCAAATGAACCTGGAGGCGGTCCGCCTCCGAAACCAAGACTCATAAAAGAGGGAGAGTGTTTTCATGAACGGATTGGTACTTCTGATTATCAGCGTCGCTGTGCTGGTCTGCGGCTATATCTTCTATGGCCGCTGGCTGTGCAAGCAGTGGGGCGTCGGTGAGCTTGACAAGCCCACCCCGGCCCACACCCTGGAGGACGGCATTGACTATGTCCCCGCCAAGGCCCCCATTCTGATGGGACATCACTTCTCGTCCATCGCCGGCGCGGGCCCCATCACCGGCCCCATCGGCGCCGCCGGCTTCGGCTGGCTGGCCTGCACCCTGTGGATTCTCGTGGGCGGCATTTTCTTCGGCGGCGTCCATGACTTCGGCGCCCTGTTCGCCTCTGTCCGCCACGACGGCAAATCCATCGGTGAGATTATTTCCACCAACATGAGCAAGCGGGCCAAGATGCTGTTCCTGATCTTCGCCTACCTGACTCTGATCCTGGTGGTGGCGGCCTTCGCCTCCATCGTGGCCGGCACCTTCGGCGCCACCTTCACCGAGGCCGGCGCCGTGGACCTGGCGGCCTCTCAGGCCAACGCCCGGGTGGCTATGGTCTCCCTGCTGTTCATCCTGATCGCCATTGTCTTCGGCTTCCTGGTGTACCGCCGGAACGCCCCCATGAGCGTGGCCAGCGTCATCGGCGTCATCGCCATTGTGGTAATCATCGCCATCGGCATGAACTTCCACCCCATTTACCTGAGCAAGGACGCCTGGATGTGGATCTGCGGCGCTTACATCGCCGTGGCCTCCGTCACCCCCGTGTGGATTCTGCTCCAGCCCCGTGACTATCTTTCCAGCTTCCTGCTGTACGCCATGCTGGCTCTGGCCGTGGTGGGCGTGGTCCTGGCCCGGCCCGACATGGGCAGCATGGCCACCGTCAACACCTTTGTTGTGACCAACCCCGACACCGGCGCGGGCAACCCCATCTTCCCCGTGCTGTTCACCACCATCGCCTGCGGCGCAATCTCCGGCTTCCACTCTCTGGTCTCCTCCGGCACCACCTCCAAGCAGCTGGATAAGGAGTCCGACGCGAAGCCCATCGCCTACGGCGGCATGCTTCTGGAGTGCGTCCTGGCGATTCTGACCCTGTGCGCCGTGGCTTATGCCTACAGCTGGAACGCCGCCAACCCCGACGCCACCCTCAGCGGCGCCACCGCCATCTTCGGCGGCGGCCTGGCCCACATGATTGACGACTCCATCCCCGGCACCTACAATATCCTGTACACCCTGCTGGTGCTGACCTACTCCGCCTTCTGCCTGACCTCCCTGGACACCGCCACCCGTCTGGCCCGGTTCATGTTCCAGGAATTCTGGCTGGACTCCAGCAAGGGCGAGACCCCGGAGAACGTCACCGGCTACAAGAAAATCCTCTCCAACATGTATGTCTCCACCGCCATCACCGTGGTGCTGGGCGTGGTGCTGGGCCTGAACGGCTATGAGAAGATCTGGGCTCTGTTCGGCTCCGCCAACCAGCTGCTGGCGGGCCTGGGCCTGCTGGCCGTGGCTACCTGGCTGGGCAACATCGGCAAGAACAACAAGATGTTCCTGATTCCCATGGGATTCATGATCGTCGTCACCATCTTCTCTCTGCTGATTAACACCAAAAACCAGATGGCTCTGATCTCCGCCGGCGGCGCGGACTGGGGCCCCTATGTCCAGGCCATTCTGGGCGTGCTGCTGGTGGTCCTGGCCGTCATCTTGGCCATCGAGGGCGTCGCCACCATTGCCCATCCCAAGCAGAACCAGAAGGCGTAATCCGCAAAAGCCGGTTTTCCGGTCTTCCGCAGACATCCCATAGAGAAGGCCCGGCGCGAAGCTCGCGCCGGGCCTTCTCTTATCAGATACCTTGGGGTTCGGGGACACCGGGCCCATTGGGACAGAATGACACAGGCCGGAAGAGCGGCGGGACAAACGGCTTCCACCATATCCACATCAGGGCTTAAAAATGAACGTAGACTGTTCCCTGCGGCAGTGGTATACTTTTCCCATAGCCATTCAGCAAAAGGAGAACCTGCCATGAAAAAGCTGTTTACCATGATTCGCCGGGGCAATCTGGAGGAGGTCGCGGCCATTCTGGACAGAAAACCCGACCTGATCTCCTGCCTTGCCAAATCCCCGCCCAAGAAGGACGACGGCCAATCCCCCCTGATGGTAGCCATCAAGAGCGACAACCTGGAGGTGGCCCACCTGCTCCTGGACCGGGGGGCGGACGTGAATTTTGCCGACGCCGTCAACCCCTATGGCAGCAATTTCGGCGCTCCTATATGGTACGACGCCATTGGCCAGTGCTTTATGCGGGCGGGGCATACGGTGGGCCCCGGCCCGGAGCGCAGTAAGGGCTACTTCCTGCTTCTCCGCCGCCTGCTGGACATGGGCATGGACCCCAACCGGCAGACCTCCCACGGTCTTACCGCCTGGCAGCACGCCCTGGAGGAGTACGACCAGTTTGCCCGCAAGTCCTATCCCAGCTACTACGTGGAGGAGAGCAAGCAGGGGAACCGCCAGCTGCGGGAGATGCTCAAGGCGGTGCTGGACGAGCTTCTGAAACACGGGGCGGACATCCACGATTTCAGACCGCCCAACAAGGACGGTCTGCCCAGCAGTTCGGTGATCCTGCGGAATATAGAGGAGGGCCGGGAGCTGCTGGACGGCCTGTATGGTCTGGACCCGGATTCCAGCGCCTTCAAGCCCTACACTATGAAGTACCGGGGAAAGGAACGGCTCGTCACGCCCTACTACACCGTGGAGGACTACCGCCAGCAGTATGAAATCAAATGGCGGGAGCTGGAACCGGTGCTTCGGGCCTACTATAGTCACCGCAGTTGAAAAGAAGCATCCGCTTCTTTTCAACAAGCGCGCCGATGATTCGCCGCGCAGGCCGCAAAACGGCCTTGCGGTGGACTTCATAGCCGGCACAGGGGGCCTTACCCGTCAGCGGCTCCGCCGCTGCTTGAAAATCGGTATCTGCCGATTTTCAACTGTACCGGCTATATAAAAAGACGCCCTGAGTTCCCAATTGGGGGGATTTCATCCTTTGGGTGCTGGGTCCCATTCGGAGGGTTTATGCGGGGGTCAGGTTTCTTTCCAGCCTCGTCCCCCCAAAAGCATGGAGGAAAAACGGGCGGGCACAAAGGCCCGCCCCTGCATGGCATCCCCGCTATAAAATGAGTAAACGAACACACTCCCATCCCCTATTTCCGGCCTCCGACAGATTTCCTATGGATTTTCGCCAGACATCCTGTAAAATAGGACAAATTGGAAGGAGGCGGTCCCATGGGGGCACAGGAAGAAAAGCGGGTGCTGCGGCTGGATGTGTCGTCCATCCGCCCCAATCCCCGTCAGCCCCGGCGCATGTTCGACGAGGCGGGCCTGCGGGAGCTGGCGGCGTCCATCCGCCGCCACGGCATCCTCCAGCCCCTGACGGTCCGCCGTCAGACAGGCGGCTGGGAGCTGGTGGCGGGAGAAAGGCGGCTGCGGGCCGCCCGGCTGGCGGGACTGGATACGGTCCCCTGCATCGAGGCGGAGGTGGACGAACGGGAATCCGCCCTGCTGGCGCTGGTGGAAAATTTACAGCGGCAGGACCTCCATTATTTTGAGGAGGCCGCCGCCATTGCCGACTACCTCCGCCGCTCCGGAGCCACCCAGGAGGAAGCAGCGGCCCAGCTGGGCCGGTCCCCCTCCGCCGTAGCCAACAAGCTGCGGCTTCTGCGGCTCTCTCCCGCCTGTCAGGCCCTGCTGCTGGAAACGGGCCTGACCGAGCGCCACGCCCGGGCCCTTCTGCGGCTGGAGGACAACGAGGAGCGTCTTGCCGCCGCCCGGCACGTCGCCCGTCACCGTCTCAACGTGGCCCAGACGGAGCAGTACATCGAGCGCCGTTTGGCGGAGCTCCAGTCCACCCCCTCCAGCCGGCGGCGGACCTACATCATCAAGGATGTGCGCCTGTTCCTCAACTCCGTGGACCGGGGCCTCCGCATCATGCAGGAGGCGGGGGTCGGCGCCTCCTGCCGCCGGGAGGACACGGAGGAGGACATTCTGCTGACCATCCGCATTCCCCGCCGGGGCGCTTCCGCTCCGGAAAAGACATAGGCGGAGCGCTCTATCGCAGCATTTCCTCCCCTTACCCGCTTTCCCTCGCGAAGGAAGCCTCCGCTGTCACCGCCCTGCCGGCGGGGCGGTACCGGCTCGCGCCCTCCGGCGCGGAGACAAAAAAACCTTGTTACTGGATTGTAACCGATTTTTTGACGAAACTGTGCTAGAATATAGTTTCAGGACCGCGGCCCCTTGTGTGTGGCGGCCGCACCGAGAACCAAACGGCAGCAGGAGGGACTTCTTCGTGACAACCAATGAAGTCAAAGCATCCAACGCAGGCGGGACGCGCCTGCGGAAGGGCGGCGGCGGAAGCGCCGTGTTTGCAGCCCTGGGACTGACGGCGGCCATTCTGGCCGGGGCTTACGGCGGCGTCAGCGCCTATGCCCATACCCTGGATACATTTTATCCCCATCATACCATCAACGACGTGGACGTAGGGGGCCTTACGGTGGACGAGGCCGGCGCGGTTCTGGCGGAGCAGCTCCCCCGGCAGCAGCTGGAAATCACCGTGAGCCGCCCGGTGGACAGCGCCTGGCCCGAGGGGGCGGACGCCCCTGTCTCCGTCACCCTGGAGGAACTGGGCTACACCGCGGAGCGCTGTCCCGACATCGCCCGGCGGTGCTATGACCAGCAGCGCCAGGGCAGCGTCCTGGGGGCGGGACTGCGCTTTCTCAGCGCCGCCACCTCCATTTCTCAGGACCGGCTGACTCTGGAGGACCGGGACGAGGCCGTTTTCAGCGAGACGGCGGAGCGTCTGGAAAAGGAACTGAGTATGGAACCCCTGGACGGCTCCTATGATGTGGACGGCGCTTCTCTCACCATCACCAAGGCCGCCGACGGCCGGGACGTGAAGGCGGAGGACATCCGGGAGGCTCTGGAGCAGAAAATCCAGCTGGCCCGCCCTCTGCTCGAGGGCTCGGCCCTGGTGAACTGCGCCCGGCGGAACGCCAAGGCCATCACCGCCCAGGCCGTTCATGACGCGGTTTCCGGCGAGGTAAAAAACGCCGGCTATGACGCCGCCACCGGGACCATCATCCCCGAGCAGGTGGGCGCGGATTTCAACGTGTCCGCCGCCCAGAAGGCTCTGAACAACGCCGCCCCCGGGGAAACCATCTCGGTTCAGGCGGACATTCAATACCCCGCTGTCACGGCGGAGGTTCTGAAGGACGTGCTGTTCCGGGATCTTCTGGGAGAGTGCACCACCCACGTCGGCGGCAGCGCCGCCCGGATCAGCAACGTTCGCCTGGCCTCCTCCGCCTTTAACGGGACGGTGATGAACAGCGGCGACGTCTTTTCCTATAACGAAACCGTGGGCCAGCGGACGGCGGCCAAGGGCTACAAGCCCGCTCCCGCCTATGTGCAGGGGGAGACGGTGGACGAGATCGGCGGCGGCGTCTGCCAGCCCTCCTCCACCCTGTATTATGCCTGTCTCCTGTCCAACATGGAAATTACCGAGCGCTATGCCCACCGCTATATTCCCGCCTACATCACCCGGGGCATGGACGCCACGGTCTCCTGGGGCGGACCGGACTACAAGTTTACCAACAATACGGATTATCCCATTAAAATTGTAGCCACCTACTCCAAGAACTACCTCACCGTCCAGCTCTGGGGAACCAAGACCAGTGACACCACCGTGAAGATGACCTATGAAACCCTGTCCACCACGCCCTTTGAGGAGGTGGAGCAGGTGGATCCCACCCTGGCCCCCGGCGCACGGACGGTGAAGGTCACCCCCTACACCGGCTATAAGGTCCGGACCTACCGGAACGTCTACGCCGGAGACGGCACCCTGATTTCCAGCAAATTTGAAGCCACCAGCGATTATAAGTCCCGGAACCGGGTGGTCCTGGTAGGACCCGAGGCGGAGGAGACCGGAGGCGGCGCCGTCATCCCCGGCACGCCTGCCGACACGACGCCGGTCACACCCCCGACGCCCGCCAATCCCTCCGTCACCACGCCCACGGAGCCCCCGGTTACGGAGCCGGACACCGAGGTAACCGGCCCGGCGGAGATTCCCGCCACGCCCCCGGCGGAGCCGGAGCCGCCGGTTGAGGAGCCCTCCGTACCGGTGATTGTGGTGCCGGAGGGCGGGGAATAATCCCCTTTCAACCCCTTCAAAAGCAGGGACCTGCGCCTTTTAAGACGCGGGTCCCTGCTTTGTCCTCTATTTCTTTCTGCCCTTGCTGTCTTCAAAGCCCGCCAGCCTGGAAAAAGCCCGGTGCGCCTTTTTCACAAAGTCCTCCGGCAGATCTCTCTGCTCACAGCGCCAGCACAGGGGCACATCGTCAAAGGGCAGAAAATAGGGAAAGCGGTATAAATACACCTCTCTGGCGGTTCGTTCCTCGTCCCGGTAGTCCGGGGATTTGTTGAAGGCGTCAAACCGGAGCGCCGCCCCGCAGCCCCGCACCTCGTCCACCACATGAAAGGAGAGCACATAATAGCCGTTGTTCTCGTTCCCCTTCCGCAGGCGCTGGCCGGCGGCGGAGGCCATCACATGCTTCTGTTTCAGAAGAGCGCCCGGAAATATGGAGAAATCCAGGTCCTCACGTTCTCCCTTCTCCTCCCACGGCTCCGCCCTGTGCTCCAGACGCTCCAAAAGCTCCTGACAGTGCCTGCACAGCCTTTTTCGCCTGTGGGCCGTTGTCAAAAAGGCTTTGTCATCAAATCCCATGAACAGATACATGAAATCCAGCCATTCAAAGTGCCGGTAGGCATCATAGCCCCGGTCAAAAAGCCGGTCATACTCCCTGCCCTCCAGCAGCGCCAGAGCCGTATCCCTGTCCGCCTCCACCGCCTCCGCCACGGCGTCGGGGCATATCGTCAGCGTGCTGATATCATGGCGGTTCTCCAAAAACGCCGCCATCACGTCTCCCGGCGTCCAGCCCAGCGTCCTCAAGAGCCGGACGCTCTCCGTCTGCGGAATGTTCAAAAACTGTTCCCGGGAGCACACAAACCGGAGCAGGGCGGAATACCGGCCTTTCGGCGTCTGGATATGGGGATAGATGGAATCCCAGTAAGCCCTCACACTGGGGCTGACGTCATACAGCGCGTCCCAGGCATGGACCCGCTGGTCATAGGCAAAGCTGTACTGCTCCCCCGCCCGCATCTCCTGTTTCTGCTTTTTGTAATGCCCTTTCAGCTGCCATTCAATTTGAGAAACACGTTCGGAAACGTCCTCGCCCCGGCAGATTGCCCCGCATATCTCCTCTGATTTCAGATACATCCTGTTCCCCCGCTTTCATCCGCGCCGTTCCCGCAGCTTTTTCAGCTTCCGGATGTCCTCGCCAAAGAAGGGCAGGACCTGATACTCCCCTTCCAGCCGGGAGGCTATCTGAGGGGAATACCGCCGGGCAATCTCCGGGATTTTCAGGTTGGTGCTGACAATCGTGGCGCGCTTTTCCAGCAATCGGGTGTTGAGGACGGTGTACAGGGCGCTGGAGACAAAGGGAGTCGCCGTCTCCGTGCCCAGGTCGTCCAGAATCAGCAGATCGCACTCCAGCACCCGCCGGACGTCGGCCTCCACCGCCTCCCCCCTGTCCCGGCCAAACTTCCGGTCCTCAAACCGCTCGAAAATGCGGCCGGCAGTATCGTAGACCACGGACCAGCCATCCCCGCTGACCTCCCGGGCAATGGCGGCGGAGAGGAAGGTCTTTCCCAGGCCGGGGTCTCCTGTCAGCAGCAGGCTGCCGCTGCCGGGGCCGAAGCCGGCGGCATAGCGGCGGCAGGCCCGGCCCACCCAGTCCATATTCTCCCGGGGGGAGATGCCCAGCTCCGGGTTTTCCTCCTGGTCGTACCACTCCAGGGAAAAGGTCTCGAAGCTCTGGCTTCCCAGGTCCAGCATCCGGCTCAGCTCCTTTTGCTGCTCCCGGGCGCAGTAGCGCTTCAGACAGCGGCACATCACGCCGCCCCGGTAGCCCGTGTCGCCGCAGAGGGGGCAGGCGGGAACCTCCTCCAGACAGTCCGCCGGCAGGCCCATCCGCTCCAGCAGCGCGGTCCGCTCCGCCTGGAGCCCCAGATTCTCCCGCCGCAGGGACTCCACCGCCGGCCGGGGGTTCTGCCCGTTCCGCAGGGCCTGGGCAATCAGACGGCCCATGGTGCTGTGGAGCTCCGCGTCAATCTCCCGCAGGCGGGGCTGGCGGCGGTAAATGTGTTCCCGCCGGTCCTGAAAGCGCTCCTGCCGCTGCCGCCGGTCCTCCTCAAAATGCCGGAGCGCCCGGCGCAGTATCTTTCCATCGTAGGCCATCTGGTGTTACACCCCTTCGTCCCGGCGCTGTATGTACTCCCGCATCCAGCCCATATCGCGGCCGGCGGAGGCCGTCTGCTGCCGCACGGCGGGCCGGTCCCGCTCCTCAATCTCGCTCAGCGTATGTAGCCCGGCTTCGTGCCAGCGCTTCAAAATGCCGTTGCAGTAGGGCCACTTCAGTTCGTGGCACTTCAGCACCGTCTTGTCATAGGCCAGGGCCACCGCCTCCGGCGGAAAACCCATCTCCTGCCAGGCGTTCAGATATCGCTCCTCAGACGCCGCCGGGAGCCTGTCCCCCAGACCCAGGACCCGCATATACTGGGGCAGCATCCCCTGCCGCTCCGCGTATTTCCGGAGATATTCCGACGCCGCCGCCTGATTGTCAATTCCCTGGCGGGCCCAGGCATAGCCCTCCTTCTCAATCTGGCGGAGAGTGGGCCGCCGGCCCTCTCCGTAGCGCCGGGCCACCCGCTCGGCGCAGTGGCACACCAGAAGATAAATCACGTCGGCAGGCAGACCCAGGTAGTCATAGAGTCCCAGCAGGGCGCCGGTCTCCGGGGTGGTCAGCTTCTTCCCCAGCCGCCGTTCCACCTCGGCGGTGAGTCCGGCGAATTCCGCCTCCTGGGTCAGCCGCTGGATAATATCAGCGCTCTGATACTCCGGTTTCTGCTCGGCGGGCTCCAGAACCGCCTCCGGGGCCACCAGGCCCAGCTCCCGCAGGGTGTTTTCCGCCGCCTCAATCCGGGGCCTGTCCCAGCGGAGCTCCCCCGCCAGGGACCGGGGCGGCACGGTCCCATGCCGCCGCAGAAGGGCCAGGTACAGCAGCGCCGCGTCCCCGTCCCCCCGGTCCAGAAGACGCCCCAGCGCCTGGGCGGTAAGGGTGACGCTCTCATTGGCCGTGTGAACCAGAATATTCGCCATAGGCCCTCCCTTTCTGTAATTTATGTCTCAAATTCTACAATTCGTACTTAATTTTTCCTTGGATTGCGTGCGTCTATTCTACACGAATTTTTCAGAAAGGGCAAGAGGCGATTCCCGGCGAGGAGTGTCCGTTCCCGCATTTTATAACAGGACCATGATGTAGGGGCCGCCGCCCCCGGCGGCCCGCCAATACAGGGGGCTCACATCGGGCCGCCCAAGGGGGCAGCCTTCTGCGGGTGCTGTGCCCCGTCTTTTAGAGCCTGTTTAAAATCCATCGAAACGCCGTCTCTGGGCATCTTTTTCCGCCGATGCTGCGTTGGTTTGACTTGAAATCCGCCAGGATTCCTGCGTCAAACCGCCTTGCCCG
>ERZ808051.335-NODE-335-length-56905-cov-5.538097_pt1 | contig 56905 bp, 49 predicted proteins | sample MGYA00380199_ERZ808051 | MGnify/ENA primary metagenome ERZ808051 (study PRJEB31490, sample SAMN06133391) | mouse gut metagenome | isolation source: J11 | host: mice | place: China: Chengdu | collected 2015-05 ... | reverse complement strand
GCGGAGAAGGTGGGGGTGGGCTCGGTGATGCCCCGCTCGGTGCCGGCCAGCTTGGAGGTGAAGCCGGACAGGAAGTAGTACTGGGTCTGCTCCGGGGTCAGGATGGACACCGGGGGCAGCACGCCGAAGGCGTCGGCGGACAGGAAGATGACGTTCTTGGCGTCGGGGCCGGCGGACACGGGGCGCACGATCTTCTCAATGTGGTTGATGGGATAGGACACACGGGTGTTCTCGGTGACGGACTTGTCGTGGAAGTCGATCTTGCCGTTCTCGTCCACGGTGACGTTCTCCAGCAGGGCGTTGCGCTTGATGGCGTTGTAGATGTCGGGCTCGGACTCCTTATCCAGGTCGATGACCTTGGCGTAGCAGCCGCCCTCGAAGTTGAACACGCCGTTGTCGTCCCAGCCGTGCTCGTCGTCGCCGATCAGCAGGCGCTTGGGGTCGGTGGACAGGGTGGTCTTGCCGGTGCCGGACAGGCCGAAGAAGATGGCGGTGTTCTCGCCGTTCATGTCGGTGTTGGCGGAGCAGTGCATGGAGGCGATGCCCTTCAGGGGCAGGTAGTAGTTCATCATGGAGAACATGCCCTTCTTCATCTCGCCGCCGTACCAGGTGTTGATGATGACCTGCTCACGGGAGGTGATGTTGAAGATGGCGGCGGTCTCGGAGTTCAGGCCCAGCTCCTTGTAGTTGGTGAGCTTGGCCTTGGAGGCGTTGTAGGAGATGAAGTCGGGCTTGAAGTTCTTCAGCTCCTCGGCGGTGGGGGCGATGAACATATTCTTGACAAAGTGGGCCTGCCACGCCACCTCCATGATGAAGCGGATGGCCATGCGGGAGTCGGGATTGGTGCCGCAGAACACGTCCATCACGTACAGCTTCTTGTTGGACAGCTCCTTGATGGCCAGCTCCTTGCAGGCCTTCCAGGCCTCCTGGGAGGCGGGCTTGTTGTCGTTCTTGAACTCGTCGGAGGTCCACCAGACAGTGTCCTTGGAATTCTCGTCCATCACGATGAACTTGTCCTTGGGGGAGCGGCCGGTGTAGATGCCGGTCATCACGTTGACGGCGCCCAGCTCGGTCATCTGACCCTTCTCGAAGCCCTCCAGCGCGGGGTCCATCTCCGCCTCGAACAGCTGTTCGTAGGTGGGATTGTATACGACTTCCTTGATGCCGGTGATGCCGTACTGTTCCAATCCGTAGGTCTCCATAGATAGTTCCTCCTCAAAATATAGTGTATCATGTCAGCGTCCGGGTCCGGAATGGAGGCGGACGCGAGCCAATGGGGCCGGCGGGAAACCCATCCCCCACCAATTACACAGTATAGCATAAGTTCCCCGCCAAATCCAAGACATTTTGCCTGCGTGTGTTAAAGTTTCCACAAAATCAGCGTTTTTACCAACCTGTTTCCGAAGGGCGCGGGAAAAATGAGAGCACTTTGACGAAGGAAGGACGGGACGGAAGAGAAAACCTTCCAGAGACTGGGAAAACCGCCGGAAAAAGCAAAGGTCCCGCCCTCTTGTGGGAGGACGGGACCTTTTTGGATGACAGGTTACTCAGCCTCGATGGCGCCGGTGGGGCAGGTGCCCTCGCAGGCGCCGCAGTCGATGCAGGCGCTGGCGTCGATGACCATGTGGCTGTCGCCCATGGAGATCGCACCCACGGGGCAGGAGCTCTCGCAGGCGCCGCAGGAGACGCAGGTGTCCGTGATTTTACGAGCCATGTAACATACACCTCCAACAAATGATGTTTTTTGAGCCGTTTTCTATTTTACCACATCCGCGGAAAATTGCAACATGAAATTTTCGGGGGAAGGACTGTATAATTTCGGTCAAAATTTCCCATCCTTGCCAAGTGACGAGATATTCCTCCGGGACAATTTTAGGAGTGATCGCGTGGAACGGCTGAGTATTTTTCAAAGATTGCGGGGTTTTTTTATGATGGATCGGGACAAGGGGCGGCAGCAGCCGCAAAACACCGCCGGGCGGCCGGGGGGAGATCCCCAGGCCCTCTACCGGGAGGAGCGGCCCAGGGCCCGGGAGGGGGCGGACACCCGCCTCACGGACCGCTTCTCCCGGGACCTGACCCGGATGGCGGCCCTGGGCGGGCTGGACCCCCTGGTGGGCCGGGAGCAGGAGGTGGGCCGGGTGATCCAGATTCTGGCCCGGCGCACCAAGAACAACCCCGCCCTCATCGGGGAGCCCGGCGTGGGCAAGACGGCGGTGGCGGAGGGGCTGGCCATGCGCATGGCCTCCGGGGCGGTGCCCGAGCCCCTTCGGGGCAAGCGGCTGCTGAGCCTGGACCTGGTGTCCATGGTGGCGGGCACCAAGTACCGGGGCGAGTTTGAGGAGCGGGTGAACCAGGTGCTGGCGGAGGTCCGCCGGGCGGGCAACGTCATCCTGTTCCTGGACGAGCTCCACAACATCGTGGGGGCGGGGTCCGCCGAGGGGGCCATCGACGCGGCCAACATCCTCAAGCCCGCCCTGAGCCGGGGGGAGATCCAGGTGGTGGGGGCCACCACCTTGGAGGAGTACCGCAAGTATATCGAGAAGGACGCGGCGCTGGAGCGGCGGTTCCAGCCCGTCAAGGTGGCGGAGCCCACCCCGGACCAGGCCAAGGCCATCCTGCGGGGGCTGCGCCGCCGGTATGAGGAGCACCACGGCCTGACCATTTCGGACGGCGCCATCGACGCGGCGGTGGAGCTGAGCCAGCGCTACCTGCCCGACCGGTTCCTGCCGGACAAGGCCATCGACCTCATCGACGAGGGGGCGGCCCGCCTGCGCATGGGGGAGGAGGTGCCCACCGCCCTCCGGGCGCTGTCCGACCGGGCGGAGCGGGCGGCCCGGGAGAAGGCCCAGGCCATCGCCATGCAGGACTTTGAGCGGGCGGCCATCCTCCGGGACGCGGAGGCGGACTTCCGCCGGGAGCTGGACCGCAAGCAGACCCGCCAGAAGGGCACCGCCGCCCGGGAGCTGGGCCGGGAGGACGTGGCGGCGGTGCTGTCCCAGTGGACGGGCATCCCCCTGGAGTCCATCACCAAGGGGGAGGCCAGGCGGCTGCTGGAGCTGGAGGGGGAGCTCCACCGCCGGGTGGTGGGGCAGGACCGGGCGGTGTCCGCCGTGGCGGCGGCCATCCGCCGGGGCCGGGTGGGGCTGAAGGAGCCCAACCGCCCCGTGGGGGCGTTCCTGTTCCTGGGCCCCACCGGCGTGGGCAAGACGGAGCTGTGCCGCGCCCTGGCGGCGGCGCTGTTCGGCAGCGAGGACGCCCTCATCCGCTTCGACATGTCCGAGTATATGGAGAAGCACGCCGCCTCCCGGCTGGTGGGGTCGCCCCCTGGCTACGTGGGCCACGAGGAGGGGGGACAGCTCACCGAGCAGGTCCGCCGCCGCCCCTGGTCGGTGGTGCTCTTCGACGAGATCGAGAAGGCCCACGACGACCTTCAGAATATCCTCCTCCAGGTGATGGAGGACGGCCAGCTCACCGACGGCCAGGGCCGCCGTGCGGACTTCCGCAACACGGTGGTGGTGATGACCTCCAACGTGGGGGCCCAGAAGCTGGTGAGCAAGTCGCCCCCTCTGGGCTTTGCCGGGGGGGACTCCGACAGCAGGCGCCGGGAGGCGGTGATGGAGGAGCTGAAGGGCCGGTTCAAGCCGGAGTTCCTCAACCGGCTGGACGAGGTGATTCTGTTCGACCGGCTGGAGCGGCGGGACCTGGAGCGCATCGCCCTGCGGATGCTGGGAAACGTGCGGGAGCGGCTGGACCGGCTGGGGGTGGACCTGGACGCCAAGTGGGAGGCGGTGACCCTGCTGGCCGACCCGGGGTCCGAGCGGGAGCAGGGGGCCCGGCCCATCCGCCGGGCGGTGCGCCGCCGGGTGGAGGAGCCCGCCGCCGACCTGCTGCTGTCGGAGCAGCTGGGGGCGGGGGACACCCTGTGTCTGGCGGTGGAGCGGGAGGACATTGTCCTGCGGGCGGAAAAGCGGCAGGTCTGACCGGCGTATGGGAACAGCAAACACGCACAAGGGGCTCCGCGCCCCTTGTGCGTTTCCGCGCCGGCCTATTCCCCCCGGTCCTCGGGCGCCCCGCCGGGAAGGACGGTCAGCTCCGGCCCGGCGGCCGACAGGTACAGCTCCTCACAGTCCCGCTGGGCCTGCTGCAAAAGTTCAATGGATTTGGTCGCGGCCTGAAACATGCGGAGGTACATTTCTTTGTAATCAGCCATTCCCGCTCACCTCACCGGCATTATAGGACAATGTGATCCTAAAATTAATAGGACAATTTGACATAATTTCTTGGGTGATATTTATGTCGAGAATCAGAGAACTGCGAAAGAAGCGTGGCTATACACAGGTTAAAATGCAGATGCTGACTGGTATAGACCAAAGCGCGTACTCCAAAATCGAACGTGGATTTCGCTATATGTCCTTTGAGCAGTGCAAACGGATTGCGCTGGCGCTGGGCACCAGCATGGACTATCTGGCGGGGCTGACCGACCAGCCGGAGCCCTATCCCCGGGGGAATGGCCCCGATCAGTGACGCGCCCGCCGCAAACGCCCGGGAGGGCGGCATCCTCCCGGGCGTTTTTTTGTCCTTGACATTGGTATGAAATCGTACTATAATGCGGGTACGATTTCGGACTTGGGAGGTGCGCCATGGAGATCCGTATTTCCAGGGAGCTGGAACGCTTCAACAACCTGATGGGGGAGATCGACGGGCTGTACCACGACGCGGCGGTGGCGCTGGGGCTGCCGGAGAGCGCCATGAAGGTGCTGTACACCATCTGCTGCCACGGGGAGCAGTGCCCCCTGCGCACCATCTGCCGCCAGTCCGGCATGAGCAAGCAGACGGTCAATTCCGCCCTGCGCAAGCTGGAGGGGGCGGGGGCGGTCTACCTGGAGGCGGCGGGGGGCCGGAGCAAGAACGTGTGCCTCACGGACGCCGGAAGGGAGCTGGCCGGACGGACGGCGGCGCCCCTGATGGAGCTGGAGGACGAGATTTTTTCCGCCTGGGGGGCGGACGAGGTGGAACAGTATATCCGGCTGACCCAGCGGTATCTGGAGGACTTTCGGGAGAAGTCGGCGCGGTTTCAAAGACAAAAAGGGCGGGGGCGCGGGAAGGCGTCCGGCCCGGGAGGATAGCATGAACATTCAACTGTCGGATCATTTTACCTATAAAAAGCTGCTGCGCTACACCCTGCCGTCCATTGTGATGATGGTGTTTACGTCCATTTACGGCGTGGTAGACGGCTTTTTTGTGTCCAATTTTGTGGGTAAGACGCCCTTTACCGCCGTAAATTTCATCTACCCGCTGCTGATGATCCTGGGCTGCGCGGGCTTCATGTTCGGCACCGGCGGCGGGGCCCTCATCGCCAAGACCATGGGGGAGGGGAAGCCGGAGCGGGCAAACCAACTGTTCTCCCTGGTGGTATACGCCGGTCTGGTCAGCGGTCTGGCGCTGGGTGCGCTGGGCCTGCTGATCCTCCGGCCGGTGGCGTCGGCGCTGGGGGCGGAGGGGGAGCTGCTGGAAAACTGCGTGCGGTATGCCCGCGTCATCCTGCCGGCCATCCCGGCCTTTGTGCTCCAGTATGAGTTCCAATGCCTGTTTGCCACGGCGGGAAAGCCCACCCTGGGCTTAATTGTGACGGTGGCGGCGGGATGTACGAATATGGCGCTGGACGCCCTGTTCGTGGCGGGCTTCCGCTGGGGGCTGGAGGGGGCCGCGGCGGCCACCGCCCTCAGCCAGGTGGTGGGCGGGATCGTGCCGCTGGTCTACTTCGCCCGGCCCAATTCCAGCCTGCTCCGGCTGGGCAGAACAAGCTTTGACGGCAGGGCGCTGGTCCGGGCCTGCACCAACGGTTCGTCGGAGCTGATGAGCAGCATTTCCGCCTCGGTGGTGAGTATGCTGTACAACGCCCAGCTGCTGCGCTACGCCGGGGAGGACGGCGTGGCGGCCTACGGGGTGCTGATGTACGTGAGCCTGGTGTTCCAGGCGGTGTTCATCGGCTACTCGGTGGGCACGGCGCCGGTGATCGGCTACCACTACGGCGCGCAGAACGACAGTGAGCTGCGGGGCCTGCGCCGGCGGAGCCTGGCAATTATCGCGGTGTTCGCCGCCGCCATGTTCGCCGCCGCCCGGCTGCTGGCCCGGCCCCTGTCTCAGCTGTTCGTGGGCTATGACCCGGAACTGCTGGAGCTCACCGTCCAGGCCTTTTTTATCTTTTCCTTCTCGTTCCTGTTTTCCGGCTTTGCCATTTTCGGCTCTTCTTTTTTCACCGCGCTGAACAACGGTTTGGTGTCGGCGGTGATCTCGTTCCTGCGCACCCTGGTGTTTCAGACGGCGGCGGTGCTCATCTTCCCGCTGATCTGGAAGGTGGACGGCATCTGGATGTCCATTGTGGCGGCGGAGGGGCTGGCCACGGCGGTGACGGCGGCGTTTTTGTGGGCCCTGCGGAAAAAGTACCGGTATTGAAAACCAGGCTGTCCGTACATCGCGGAGCCATGGGAAAGGACAAAGAATGCGGGGCGGCGCCGTCTGGGGCCGCCCCGTTTTTTCAAGACAGTGCGGGGGGCCTGTGCGCAGAAAATTTTTCCGTTCACAAAAAATCCATAGGCACAGCGGAAAAAATGTGATATAATACCCTCTAACTGCGGCCTGCGGTTGAAACGGAAGGGGGAGGGAGCGTGAAGCGGCGCTTTTTGCAGGCGGTCCTGGGGGCCGCCCTGATGCTGGGCCTGAGCGGCTGCGTATTCAAGGCGGTGGACGACCTGTATGCCCTGCCCGTCCTGCCCCAGGAGTACCAGGACCTTCAGACCACCATCGACGCCACCATGAGCGAGCTGGGGGCGGAGTATGCCACCATCAATTACGGCAGCAACACCTCCACCATTCAGCTGCTGGACCTGGACGGCGACGGCGAACAGGAGACGGCGGCGGTGTTTCTCCGGGTGCCCGCCGCGGAGGAGAAGCCCATGCGGGTGTGCCTGTTCCGCCAGGGAGGCGACCAGACGTACCGTCAGTATGTGATGCTGGCCGGACCGGGCACCTCCATCAACTCCGTGGCCTATGAGGACCTGACGGGGGACGGAAGCCGGGAGCTTATTGTCAGCTGGCAGCTCAGCGCGGGGGTGCACACCCTGTCCGCCTACAACTTCACCGGCAGCGGGGCCAACGAGCTGATGAACACCACATACAACGAGGGCTATACCACGGTTGACCTGGACCGGGACGGCTGCAAGGAGCTGATTGTGTTTCAGCAGGACACCACCGGCGAGGGCAACAATCGGGCGGAATACTACAACTATCAGGACGGCGTGCTGACCCTGGCCTCCACCGGGGCGCTGTCCGACGGGCTGAAGGACGTGGTGCGCTCGGAATCCGGCCTGCTGTCCGACGGGAAGCCGGGGGTGTATGTCACCCTGGAGCTGGAGAACGGGTATGTGACGGACGTGCTCACCCTGGACCGGCAGGGGCTGGTCAACGTCACCCGGGACACGGAGAGCGGGATGAGCCTGGCCACCGCCTGGGCCAACACCGAGGCGTCCGCCACCGATATCAATAACGACGGGGTCATAGAGATTCCCAGGCCCCAGCTGCTCACCCCGCCGGACCCGGAGAGCAGCGCCTCCCAGTACCTGATCTACTGGCAGCAGATCGACTCCGGCGGCAGGAGCGCCACCTGCGGCATCACCTACCACTCCTTCACCGACGGGTGGTACCTCACGCTGCCCAACGGCTGGGACATCAACAACATCACGGTGGTCCGGGACGACGGCCTCAGCGGCCGGGGGGAGCGGGCGGTGGTGTTCTACTACTGGCCCGACCGCGAAGAGGGCAAGCCCGAAAAGTTTCTCACCATTTACCGCCTGACGGGCAGCAACCGGACGGCCCGGTCCAAGCAGCCCGGCCGGACGGTGCTGTACAGCGACAGCAATACCATCTATTGTGCGCTGCTGGACCCTGAGGTGTGGAACTGCGGCCTGGACGAGGCCGGGGTGGCCCAGCGGTTCAAGCCCATTACGGCGGTGTGGTCCAGCCGGTGAGCGCTGAGCCGTCGAGAGCAGCGCGGATGGACCGGAGCAAGGGCGAAAGCCCAGGACCCGCGAAGCGGGGCCGGGTTTTGCCCGAGCGGCCGGGAAGCCGCGCGTCGCGAACAGGCGAAGCGTGACAATCGGTGAGCGCTGAGCCGTCGAGAGCAGCGCGGATGGACCGGAGCAAGGGCGAAAACTTACTCATTCCGCTGCCCCGCCTCTCCCCACAAAGCCACAGGGCGGCTTTGCGGGGGCCCCATTTATTCAAAGAAAGCAGGGAAACCTATGCGCAAGGTACTGGTTCTGGAGGACGAGACCAATATCCGCAGCTTTGTGGTCATCAACCTGAAGCGGGCGGGTTATGATACGATTGAGGCCGGCACCGGCGAGGAGGCGCTGGCCCTCATCCAGCAGAATCCGGACGTTCAGGTGGCCCTGCTGGACATCATGCTCCCCGGAGAGATGGACGGCTTCGAGGTGTGCCGCCGGATTCGGGCGGGCAACGCCCAGATGGGCATCATCATGCTCACCGCCCGCACCCAGGAGATGGACAAGGTCAGCGGCCTGATGACCGGGGCGGACGACTATGTGACCAAGCCCTTCTCCCCGGCGGAGCTCACCGCCCGGGTGGACGCGCTGTTCCGCCGGACAGGGGGCGTGCCCGTCCGGGACGCGGACGAGCTGAGCCAGCCCCCCTTCCTGCTGAACACCCGGAACCGGACACTGGAGAAAAATGGAAAGCGCATCAAGCTGACCCAGGTGGAGTACTCCATTGTCAAGCTGTTCATGGAGAACCCGGGCAAGGCCCTGGCCCGGGAGGAGATTCTGGAGGCGGTCTGGGGCAAGGAGTACCTGGGAGAGCTGAAAATTGTGGACGTGAACATCCGCCGCCTGCGCATCAAGCTGGAGGATGACCCGCAGAATCCGGTCCACATCGGCACGGTGTGGGGCTACGGGTACGAGTGGGAGACCTGACGGGCGGAACGGGCCCGGGGGAGGCGAAGGGACATGGAACAGGAGAGCCGCCGGAGGCGGAGAAAAAATCTGCCGATTGCGCCCAAGCGGGAGGACATGGCGGCGGAGGAAGCCCCGGCCGAAGCCCCGGCCGGCCGGAGGCCGAAGGGCCGCCTGCGCCGCCGGTGGCTGTTCAACACGCTGGCCGTCACCCTGGTGGTGGTGGCCATCGCGGTGAGCGCCTTTTCCCTCGCCATGTACAGCTATTACACGTCAACCATTCTGGCCACCCTGGAGGGCAAGGCCCAGACCGCCGCCGGAATGTTCCGCAATTACACCGAGACTACCTACCTGTCCACCGCCCGGCAGTTCGTCAGCCAGTTTGAGGAGAAAAACTATATTGAGGTTCAGATTCTGAACGCCAGCGGCCGGGTGCTCATATCCTCCATGATGGACATCGCCGGCGCCAGCGCCAGGAGCCCCGACGTGGACGCCGCCATCAGCGAAAAACGGGTGCGGACCAACATCGGCATGGACCCGGACACCGGGGACAGCATTGTGTCCGCCTCGGCGCCGGTGGTGTACAACAGCGTGGTGGTGGGGGTGGTGCGCATGGTCACCTCCCTGCGGGAGGTTCAGGCCCAGATGCGGCGCATTGTGGCGGTGACCTCCTCCATAGGGCTGGTGATCCTGGTGGTGATGGGGATCATCGCCTCCTACTTCATCCGCTCCGTGCTGGACCCGGTGATCCGGGTGACGGAGACCGCCAAGCGCATTGCCGCGGGCAGCTACGGCGTGCAGATGGAGAAACGGTCCGACGACGAGATGGGCGAGCTGGTGGACAGCATCAACGACATGTCCATGAAGATCGACCAGGCGGAGCGCACCCAGACGGAGTTCATCTCCTCGGTGTCCCATGAGCTGCGCACCCCGCTCACCGCCATCAACGGGTGGGCGGAGACGCTGTACAACGGGGAGGTCCGGGATGCCGCCGATGTGAAAAAGGGCATGGGCATCATTGTCTCCGAGGCTCAGCGCCTCACCCGCATGGTGGAGGAGCTGCTGGAGTTCTCCCGGATGGAGACGGGCCGGTTCAAGCTGTCGGTGGAGCCGGTGGACATTCTGGCGGAGCTGGAGGACGCGGTGTACACCTACCGGGAATTCTTCCGGCGGAAGGGGCTGGAGCTGGCCTATACCGAGTGCGAGGAGGAGCTCCCCCTCATCAGCGGCGACCCGGAGCGGCTGCGGCAGGTGTTCTGTAACCTGCTGGACAACGCGGACAAGCACGGCGGTTCCGGCGGCCGGGTGGAGGTGTCCGTGGGGCGGGACCAGGACGAGGTGGCCATCCGCATCCGGGACCACGGCCCCGGCGTGCCGGAGGAGGAGCTGCCCTTCATCAAATACAAGTTCTACAAGGGTTCGTCCAAGGCCCGGGGGTCGGGGATCGGTCTGGCGGTGTGCGACGAGATCGTCAACAGCCACGGCGGCACCCTGGACATTGCCAATGCCGCGGGGGGCGGGTGCGCGGTGACCATCCGCCTGCCCATCAAGGTGGAGGGGGCCTGAGCCCCGGCAAACAGACGGGCGGACGTTTCAGACAGCCGTGCGGCCGGCCCGCGCGGCGGAGCTTATAGAGGAGATAGACAGACAATGGCAAAACAAGACACAAACTGCTGTACCCCGTTCAAGACCACCTGCGGCGGTCAGGCCCTGCTGGAGGGCATCATGATGCAGGGCCCGGGCAGGCGGGCCGTCGTGGTGCGAAAGCCCGACGGGACGCTGGACATCACCGAGGAGGACATCAGGCCCAGGAGCGGTCTGGCCAAGCTGCCCTTTGTCCGGGGGCTGTTCATTTTCTGCGGGTCCATGGTCCACGGGATGAAGGCGCTGATGCACTCCGCCGAGGTGTCCGACGACGGGACTGCGGAGGCGGAAGAGGAGCTCACCGGCCTGGACAAGTGGATCAGCGAACACTTTGAGCAGGACAAGGCCATGTCCATCATCATCACCCTGGCGGCGGTGATTGGAATCGCCTTTTCGGTGGGGCTGTTCATTCTGCTGCCCACCGCCCTCACCGGGCTGGTGGGCCTGGTGTGGACCGGAATGCCCCTGTGGGTGCGCTCCGTGCTGGAGGGGATCTTGAAGGTGGCCATCTTCATGGCCTACCTCTACCTGTGCTCCCGGATGAAGGAGATCCACCGGGTGTTCCAGTACCACGGCGCGGAGCATAAGACCATCTACTGCTATGAGAACGGGCTGGAGCTGACGGTGGACAACGTGCGCAGGCAGCCCCGCCACCATCCCCGGTGCGGCACCAGCTTCCTGTTTGTGGTCATTGCGGTATCTATTTTCCTGTCCATCGTCATCTTTACGCCCCTGGAGATTGAGAACACCTTTCTGCGCATGGCGCTTCACCTGCTGATGCTGCCCGTCATTGTGGGGGTGACCTATGAGTTCAACCGCTACGTGGGCGGCCACGACACAGCCTTGTGCCGGGCCCTGCGGGCGCCGGGGATGTGGATGCAGAACTTCACCACCTTTGAGCCGGACGACTCCATGATTGAGGTGGGGATCGAGGCGCTGAAGCGGGTGCTGCCGGAGGAGAAGGGCGCCGACGCCTGGTAAGGAAGAAGCGCGGAGAAGCGGACAGCGAGCGCCCTGGCCGCTTCGCAGCGTGACAACAACGCAGAGAGAGGGTGAGCCCATGCCCGCAACCTACAACGACCTGTATCTGGACGCCCGAAAGGCTCTGAAGGAAGCGGGGGTGGAGCAGGCCCAGTTGGAGGCCCGGGAGCTGCTGTGCTTCACCTCTGGCAAGAGCCGGGAGGAGTTTATCCGGGACCTGACCCTGTACGCCTCCGACGGGGTGGAAAAGCGGTTCCGGAGCCTGCTGGAGCGCCGCCTGAAGGGGGAGCCGGTGGCCTACCTCATCGGCGAGTGGGAGTTTTACGGCCTCACGCTGGACATATGCCGGGATGTGCTCATCCCGCGGCCGGACACGGAGACGCTGGTGGAGCGGGGCATTCTGTCTGTCCGGGACCTGCCCGAGGCGGCCCGGGTGCTGGACCTGTGCGCCGGCAGCGGCTGCGTGGGTCTGGCAGTGGCGGACAGCTGCCCCAACACCCGGGTGATTCTGGCGGAGTGGTGCGCGGATGCCCTGCGGGTGTGCCGTCAGAACATTCTGCGCTGTGCTCTGTCCCAGCAGGTCAGCGCCGCCCAGGTGGACGCCCTGGAGCCTCCCCCCCGCATCCTGCGGGACTTTGACCTGATCCTGTGCAATCCGCCCTATATTCCCACCCTGGAGGTGGGGCGGCTGGACCCCTCCGTCCGGGATTACGAGCCCCGGATGGCGCTGGACGGCGGCGAGGACGGGCTGAAGTTCTACCGGGCCATTGCGAAAAAGTGGAAAAAGGCCCTGAAGCCCGGCGGAAAGCTGATTTTCGAGGTGGGATATGATCAGGCCCAGGCTGTGCGGGACATTATGGCGCGGAACGGCTATCAGGACATCCGGACCACTATGGACCCGGGGATGCACTGGAGGGTGGTGGAGGGAAGCGCGGAGAAGGGGCCGGCGAGGGAGCTTGGAGCGGAGTGAGGATAAAAAACCAGGATTTGCGGAGCAAATCTGTTTTTTATCCGAATCGCAGCGAAAGCGACCGAGCGCCCCGGTCCCTTCGCAGCGTGACAACAGGGAAGCGCGGAGAAGGGGCCAGCGAGGGAAATCGCCTTTTAAGTCCGGTTTATGGGACATAGAAAAGAGTAATATTTGGGACAGCAAGAGGCCGGCGGAGCTCCGACGCGCCGGCGGGAAAGGATGATTGTACATGGCAGAGAAGAAAAAGCAGGTGGAGTCCGCCGCACCCGCCGCGGATAAAAAGAAGGCGCTGGATACCGCCATCGCCCAGATCGAAAAGGACTACGGCAAGGGGGCCATCATGCGCCTGGGGGAGAACTCCCACATTGTGGTGGAGGCCATCCCCACCGGGTCGCTGTCGCTGGACATCGCCCTGGGCATCGGCGGGGTGCCCAAGGGCCGCATCATTGAAATTTACGGGCCCGAGTCCTCCGGCAAGACCACCCTGGCCCTGCACATCGTGGCGGAGGCCCAGAAGCGGGGGGGTGAGGTGGCCTTCATTGACGCGGAGCACGCCCTGGACCCCACCTATGCCCGGGCCCTGGGGGTGGACATCGACTCCATGCTCATCTCCCAGCCGGACACCGGCGAGCAGGGCCTGGAGATCTGTGAGGCCCTGGTGCGCTCCGGGGCCATCGACGTGGTGGTGGTGGACTCGGTGGCGGCGCTGACCCCCCGGGCGGAGATCGAGGGCGACATGGGCGACAGCCACGTGGGCCTGCTGGCCCGTCTTATGAGCCAGGCCCTGCGGAAGCTGGCGGGGTCCATCGCCAAAACCAACTGCATTGTGATCTTCATCAACCAGCTCCGGGAGAAGGTGGGCGTGGTGTACGGCAACCCGGAGGTCACCACCGGCGGCCGGGCGCTGAAGTTCTACGCCTCCGTGCGCATGGAGGTGCGCCGGATCGAGGCCATCAAGAACGGCACCGAGATCATCGGCAACCGGACCCGTGCCAAAATCGTGAAAAACAAAGTGGCGCCCCCCTTCCGGGAGGCGGAGTTTGACATCATGTACGGCGAGGGCATCTCCAAGATGGGCGAGCTGGTGGATCTGGCGGTGAGGCTGGACATTGTGCAGAAGTCGGGCTCCTGGTTTTCCATGGGGGACGCCCGCATCGGCCAGGGCAAGGACGCGGTGAAAAAGTATTTCGCCGACAACCCGGAGGTGGCGGAGAAGGTGGAGGCCGAGGTCCGGGCCAACTCCTACAAGCTGATGAGCAGGCAGTCCCAGGCGGCGGCCAAGGCGGCGGGCAGGGCGGTGGACGTGTCCGCCGACGACTTTGAGGGGTAACGCCGTGATTACAGTGGAGCCCCTGACCCGCGGCAGGATCAATGACGTGCTGGGCTTTGAGCGGGAGCTGCGCCGCCAGGAGCCGGATACCTTTTTTATGGATGCCGGGGAGGGCTACCGCGCACAGCTGGAACACAGCTTCCAGGATGACAGGTTTTCCAACGCGGTATCCCTGCTGGCGTATCGTGACGGACGGGTCATAGGCCGGATTGATGGGGTGATCCTTGCCGCGCGGAGCGACGCCAGCTGTACCTGCGCCTATCTGGACTGGATTTGCGTTTTGAAGGCGGAGCGCCACCGGCAGGTGGCTCAGCTTCTGCTGGGTGAACTGCGGCGGGAACTGAGAGGCCGGGGTGTGGATACGCTGATCGCGATTATGGCCCACAACCCGGATTCCCTCCGCTTTTACCGGGCTGTGGAGAATGCCTCCATCCACGATGAGGCGGTTTGGATGGATTTGTAATGAGGATCGAAAAACTGGAGCCCTCCCAGCACAGACAGGGCCGCTGGCTGGTTTGGCTGGACGACGCCTCCATTGTCCGGGTGAGGGAGGGGGACGTAGTCTCCCTGGGCCTGTACGCCGGCAAGGAGCTGTCCGGCGCCGAGGGGGAGGCGCTCATGGCCGCCGGGGAGCGGTCGAAGCTGATGGAGCGGGCGGTGGGGCTGCTGGCCCAGCGGCCCATGTCCCGGCGGGAGCTGTTGGACAGGCTGTGCGCCCCGCCCCGGCAAAAACGGGAGAAATACCCCTATGACAAGCTGGACGACGGCCCGGACCCGGAGCTTCTGCAGGCCCAGAGGGAGGCCCTGCGGGAGCGGGCGGAGGGCGTGGCGGACCGGCTTGAGGACCTGGGCCTGCTCAACGACGGGGAGTACGCCCGCACGGTGGTGCGGCACTACGCCGCCAAGGGGTACGGCCCCCGGAAGATCCGGGACGAGCTGTACCGCCGGGGGGTGCCCCGGGAGTTCTGGGAGGAGGCCATGGAGGAGCGGGAGCCGGACGAGGGGCAGATTGACAAGCTGGTCCGGCAGAAGCTCCGGGACGCCGAGCCCACGAGGGAAAATTTGAAGAAGGTGTCCGACTACCTGGCCCGCCGGGGCTACGGCTGGGAGGAGATATCCTCCGCGCTGGACCGTGTCCGGGAGGAGTGGGAGGATTAACGCTCCACCTCCTCCGGACTACAATGAGGTAAATGTCAAGAGGTGCATGATGGAGCGGGAAAATATTTTTGGAATGCGGGTTTATGAGCAGCGTAAGAAGTTAGGGCTGCTTCAGAAGGATTTGGGTGATGAAGTTGGATTAAGCGGCAAAGCCATCAGTACCATTGAGAGCGGGACACGGGGGACCAGCTTTGAGAAACTGGTGGAGCTGGCGTATTTTTTCCATGTCTCCACGGATTACCTGCTAGGCATCACGGACGACCCCGCTTGGCGGGGCGGACAGGAGGAAACGGATTGAAGAGTTACAAGGTGGCGTTTGTCTCCCTGGGCTGCGCCAAAAACCTGGTGAACACCGAGCAGATGATGGCCCTGTGCCGGGACGCGGGCCACACCGTCACCGGCGACCCGGAGGGGGCCGACGTGGCGGTGCTCAACACCTGCGGGTTCATTGAGTCGGCCAAGAGCGAGGCCATTGACAGCATTCTGGAGCTGGCGGCGCTGAAAAGCCGGGGAAAGCTGAAAAAGCTGCTGGTGGCGGGCTGTCTCAGCCAGCGCTACCCGGATGACATCCGCGCCGAGCTGCCCGAGGTGGACGGCCTGTTGGGCACGGGGAGCTATACGGACATCGTGTCCGCCGTGGAGCGGGTGATGGCGGGGGAGCGGCCGGAATGCTTCGGCGACATTCACCGCACCTTTGAGGACGGCGGGCGCTGGGTGACCACCCCGCCCTGGACGGCCTACCTCAAAATCGCGGAGGGCTGCTCCAACGGCTGCGCCTTCTGCGTCATCCCCAAGCTGCGGGGCAAGTACCGGAGCCGGTCCATGGAGGCCCTCCTGAAGGAGGCCGGAGAGCTGGCAGACCGCGGCGTGAAGGAGCTGATCGTCATCGCCCAGGACATCACCCGCTACGGCCTGGACCTGGGGGACGGGACCACTCTGGCCAAGCTGCTCACCGGGCTGTGCAGGCTGGACTTCCACTGGATTCGGCTCCACTACCTCTACCCGGAGGCGGTGACGGACGAGCTGATCGAGGTGATCGCCCGGGAGAAGAAGATCGTCCATTATCTGGATATCCCCATCCAGCACGCCAACGACGGCATCTTGAAGGCCATGCGCCGGAGGAGCACCCGGGCGGAGATCGAGGCGCTGTTTGCCAAGCTCCGGGCGGCCATGCCCGACGTGGTGATCCGGACCTCTCTGATCTGCGGCCTGCCCGGGGAGGGGGAGGCGGAGTTCGAGGAGCTGTGCGGGTTTCTCCGGGAGCAGAAGCTCCAGCGGGCGGGGGTGTTCCAGTTCTCCCCGGAGGAGGGCACCCTGGCCGCCGCCATGGACGGCCAGGTGGACCCGGAGACTGCCGCCCGCCGGGTGGAGCTGGTGGTGGACCTCCAGTCCCGGATCATGGACGAATACAATGAGCGGCGGCTGGGCGCCTGCATGGAGGTGCTGTGCGAGGGGTTCGACCCGGAGGCGGGCTGCTACGCGGGCCGCACCTACGCCGACTCGGTGGACATCGACGGCCGGGTGTTATTCACGGCGGCGGGGCTGGTCCCGGCGGGGGAGTTCGTGTGGGTGCGGATCACCGGCACGTCGGACGGCGACCTGACGGGAGAAATTGGGTACTAGATATAGTATGTACTAGTTTGAGTTCGGAGTCAAGCGGTGAATTACACAAAAGTTGATGGGAAAATTTGTACATTTCCGCTGGATTTTCCGGGCGGTATGTGGTACGCTGAAGAGGGGCGGGGATTATGCCGATTGTATACAGGAAGATGTTCGCGCTGCTGGAAGAAAAAGGCTTGACAAAATACAGCCTCAGGCGCGACAATGTGATTGGCGTTGCGACGCTGGAAAAAATGCGCAAAAACGAGGGCTATATCGACACCCGCACCATTGAGCATCTGTGTGAATATCTGGACTGCCAACCTGGCGACATCATGGAATACGTTCCAAAACAAAAGGAGAAGTGAAATGAACTTACCAAACAAACTGACCCTGATGCGCGTCATCCTCATCCCCGTGTACCTGGTGCTGTGGCACCTGGACTTCCCCGGCAACAATTACGCCGCCCTGGCGGTGTTTGTGGTGGCCAGCCTCACCGACTTTTTGGACGGCTACATCGCCCGGAAGCACAATCTGGTGACGGATTTCGGCAAGTTCATGGACCCTCTGGCGGACAAGATGCTGGTGCTCACCGCCATGACCTGCTTCTGCGCCATGGGCCGGTTCCCGGACTGGGCGCTGGTCATCGTCATGGCCCGGGAGTTCGCCGTGTCCGGCCTGCGGCTGGTGGCGGTGGACAACGGCCGGGTCATTGCCGCCGGTATGTCCGGCAAGGTCAAGACCTTCTCCACCATGATCTGCCTGAGCCTGATGCACTTCCCTGTCCCCGGCTGGTTTGAGTGGGTGTGCGTCATTGTGATTGCCGGCACCACCCTGTACTCCGGCGTGGAGTATTTCGTCAAGAACAAGGACGTGCTCAACTGGAACAAGTGAAGCCTGGTCTGCGCAAAAGGCCCCGGGACGGATGTCCCGGGGTCTTTCCCTGTGCGGATTTGACGCGGCTCAGTCGTCGCCGAAGCTGATGCCCAGCAGGCGGGCCTCGGTGATGATGTCCGACTTGGGGTCGATGGTCTTGAGCTTGCCCGCCACCTCCTTGAGGGGGACGGAGGTGATGACGTGGTCGTGGATGGCCACCATGCTGCCGTACTCGTCCCGGGAGATCATCAGCGCCGCCGTGGCCCCCAGCCGGGAGGACAGCACCCGGTCGTAGGCGCAGGGGGTGCCGCCCCGCTGCATATGGCCGGGCACCGTGACCCGCACCTCTTTGCCGGTCTTTTTCAGGATCTTGTCGGCGATGGCGTAGGACACGGAGGGGTACTGCTCCAGCAGCTCCGCCATGTGCTGCTTGTACTCCTTCTTGGACATGGCGGCCTCCTTCTTGGACATGGCGCCCTCCGCCACCGCCAGGATGGTGAAGCCGTGGCCGGCGTTGGCCCGCTGATCGATTTTGGCCACCACGGAGTCGATGTTGTAGGGAATTTCAGGGATGAGGATGATGTCCGCGCCGCCCGCCATACCCGCGTTCAGCGTCAGCCAGCCCGCTTTATGGCCCATGATCTCCACCATGAACACCCGGTTGTGGGAGGCGGCGGTGGTGTGGATGCAGTCGATGACATCGGTGGCGATGCCGATGGCGGACTGGAAGCCGAAGGTGGTGTCGGTGCCCCACAGGTCGTTGTCAATGGTCTTGGGCAGGCCGATGACGTTCAGCCCCTCCTCGCTGAGCAGGTTGGCGGTCTTTTGGCTGCCATTGCCGCCCAGCACCACCAGGCAGTCCAGCCGGAGGCGGCGGTAGGTGTATTTCATGGCCTCCACCTTGTCCAGGCCGTTTTCGTCGGGGGTCCGCATCAGCTTGAAGGGCTGGCGGCTGGAGCCCAGGAAGGTGCCGCCCCGGGTGAGCAGGCCGGTGAAGTCAATGGGGGTGAGCTTTTTATAATCCTCGTACATCAGCCCCTTGTAGCCGTCGATGAAGCCGATAATTTCCACCTGGCTGCCATAGATATTGTAGAGGCCCTTGGCTACGCCGCGCATCGTGGCGTTCAGAGCCTGGCAGTCGCCGCCGCTGGTGAGCATACCGATTCGTTTCATAGTGAAGCTTCCTTTCCAACCAATATATTTGAGCCGTTCCGGCTGACGAAACTAGGACTTGTCCCGCCCCAGGAGGCGGCCCAGCAGGCCGGTGCGGCGGGCCTGGATTTTGACGGCGGGCCGTTTTTGGGGCGGCTGGGCGGTCTGGACGGGCATGGGCTTGGCCTCCCGCCGCGGGGGGGCCGGCGGGGCGGGCCGCGGTTTGGGCGCGCCGGGGGCCTTCTCCCGGAGCCCGGGCAGGGCCCAGGCGCCGGAGTACGCCTGGTCGCAGAAATACTCCTGGGAGTTGAAGGGCTCGCCGGACTGACGGACGTACTGGCCGTCGGGCTGCTGGACGCGGCGCTTGGCAGTGTCCCGCAGCTGGTCCTGGAACATGTGCTCCAGGTGGGCGCGGAGGTCCGGGTCCATGACGGGGGCGGCCACCTCCACCCGGCGGGTGGTGTTGCGGGTCATGAAGTCGGCGGAGGAGATATACACCTCCCGGCGCTCCCCTGTGCCGAACAGATAGATCCGGGCGTGCTCCAGATAGCGGCCCACAATGCTGGACACGCGGATGTTCTCCGTCACGCCGGGGATGCCGCCGATGAGGCAGCAGATGCCGCGCACCAGCAGGTCGATCTTCACCCCGGCCTGGGACGCCTGGATGAGCTTGTCGATGAGCACCTTGTCGGTGAGCCCGTTGAGCTTGAAGCCCAGGTAGGCGTCTTCGCCCGCGCCGGCCGCCTCGATCTCCCGGTCAATGAGGGTCAGCACCCTGGCCCGCAGGCCCACGGGGGCCACCATCAGGCGGCGGCTCTCCTCCACCGCCTCGCCCATGGCCAGACAGTTGAACACCTGGGCGGCGTCCTCGCCGATGGTCCGGTCGGCGGTCATGAGGGCGTAGTCGGTGTACAGCCGCACGGTGTCCTCGTTATAATTCCCGGTGCCCACCTGGGTGATATATTCCACCTGACCGCTGTGCTTCCGGGTGATGAGCAGCAGCTTGGAGTGGACCTTCAGGCCGTCCAGCCCGTAGATGACCCGGCACCCGGCCCGCTCCAGCACCCGGGACCAGCCGATGTTGTTCTCCTCGTCAAACCGGGCCCGGAGCTCCACCAGGGCGACCACCTCTTTGCCGTTTTCGGCGGCGTCCACCAGGGCCTCCACAATTTTGCTGTTGTGGGCCACCCGGTAGAGGGTCATCTTGATGGACACCACGTCCGGGTCCTGGCCCGCCTCCTGGAGGAGCCGCAGCAGGGGCCGCACGCTTTCATAGGGGTAGGAGAGCATCCGGTCATGGCGCCTGATCTGGTCCGTCATGGAGGCCAGGGGGTCCACATTGGGGGAGTTCTGAGGCACCCGGCGGGGGTAGAACAGCTCGGCCCTGTCCCGGAGCAGGTCCCGCAGATAGCCCATGAAGGTCAGGTCCAGGGGGACGCCGCTGGCGAAGAGGTGCTTCTTGGACAGCCCCAGGCAGGCGCACAGGCTGTCCCGGACGGTGTCGGTGAGCTTGCCCTGGTATTCCAGCTTGACGGGCTGGAGCCGCTTGCGGCGGCGGATCATCTTCTCCATGCTCTTGCGGTATTCCTCCGCCAGCATGTCGCCCATTTCCGACGGCGCGTCGTCCACGTGGATGTCGGCGCTGCGCACCAGGCGGATGAGCACCGTGCCCTCCACTTTGTAGTGGGCGAAGATCTTGGGCAGGAAGCTGGCGATGAGCTCCTCCACCAGGATGAAGCGCTGGCCCTCCCCGGGCAGGGGGACTAGGCGGCTGAGCACGCCCTCCCCGCAGGGGACGATGCCCATGCGCTCGCCGCCGTTTTTGGTTTTCAGCATGGCCACGGCATAGATGGCCTTATTGCGCAGAAAGGGGAAGGGCTGCTTGCGCCCGATGATCTGGGGGGACAGCAGGGGCAGAATGTTGGAGGTGAACTGCTTTTCCAGAAAGGACTGGGTTTTGTCCTGGAGGCTGTCGAAGCGGCACAGCTCCACCCCCTGGCCGGCCAGCTCCCGCAGCAGGTCTTTGCAGATGCGGTCCCGGTCTGCCAGCAGAGATCTGGTTTTCTCCAGCACGGCGGCGGTCTGCTGAACGCTGGTCATGCCGGTTTTGTCGTCGGTGACGCCGAGGTGCGCGGTGTCCAGCAGCATGCCCACCCGGACCATGTAAAACTCGTCCAGGTTGCTCTGGAAAATGGCGGCAAAATTCATCCGTTCGCACAGGGGATTGGCGGGGTCCTCGGCCTCCTCCAGCACCCGCTGGTTGAACTGGAGCCAGGACAGCTCGCGGTTGACATAGCAGGAACCGGCGCCGGGTGCGGGCGGGTTGCCGGGCTGGTCTTTCATGGTCGATCACGTCTCCTTCCACCTCATAAATGTACCATTCTTTCCCGGTGGACGCAAGACCTTTCACGGACTTTTTCGAGCCCGCGGCCACCGGGGAGGGAGCTGCGGCCGTGGGCCGTCGGCGCGGCGTCAGCCCCGGTCCCGCCGGGCGGCCTCCTCCCGCTCCCGGCACACCTGGGCCCAGTCGGGGATCTTCTCCATGGCCTGGGCCAGCTCCCGGATGGCCGCCGGGACGTCGATGCCCTGGGGACAGGCGCGGGCGCACTGGCCGCAGGCGATACAGGCGGCGGGGCGCTTGTCCTCCGGCAGGGCGTCGAAGCGCATCCGGATGTTGGAGCTGAGGGCGTAGCGGGCCTCGCTGCAGGCGGACATCATGGCGGGGATGTCCAGCCCCAGGGGGCAGCCGTCGCAGCAGTAGCGGCAACCGGTGCAGGGGATGGAGGCCTTCATGCCCTCCGCCAGCTCCAGCAGGGCGGCCCGCTCCGGCTCCGACAGGGGCCGGTCCTGGCTGAAGGTGGCCACGTTTTCCTCCATCTGGGCCGGATTGGACATCCCGCTGAGGATCATCTTCACGTTGGGCAGGCCCTGGAGAAACCGCAGCGCCCAGGCGGCGGCGCTGTCCTCCGGACGGAACCCCCGCAATACCTCCATCTGGGCCTCCGGCAGGCCGGCCAGCTTCCCGCCCCGGATGGGCTCCATCACCCAGACCGGGATGCTCCGGCTGGTGAGCAGCTCGTACTTTTCCCGGCCCCGCTGAAGGGTCCAGTCCAGATAGTTCAGCTGGAGCTGGCAGAATTCCATCCGGTCCCCGCAGTAGTCCAGGAAGGCGGTCAGCGTGTTCAGGTCCCCGTGGCAGGAGAAGCCCAGGTGCCGGATGCGGCCCAGCCGCTTCTGCTCGGTGAAGTAGTCCAGAATGCCCCACCGGGGGTCCATGTACACCTGGATGGAGTTCTCATACACGTTGTGCAGCAGGTAGAAGTCGAAGTAGTCCACCCCGCATTTTTTCAGCTGCTCCTCAAAGACGGCGGCGGGATCGTAGCGCTGGGCCAGCTGATGGCCGGGGTACTTGTCGGCCAGATACCAGCGGTCCCTGGGGTACCGGGCCAGCGACCGGCCCACCACCCGCTCCGACTGGCCGGCATGGTAGGGGTAGGCGGTGTCAAAGTAATTGACGCCGTGGGCCAGGGCGTAGTCGATCATCTGGTCCACCTGGGCCTGGTCGACGGCGGCGGGTTCGGTATGGCCGGGGAGCAGCGGCAGCCGCATGGCGCCGAAGCCCAGCCGGGAGAGCCGCTTATCCTGAAACATGTTGGTCAGCATGGAAGTATCCTCCTTTTTGGTCCTTTCCCACATTATATGGGAAGCGGAGGAGGATATCAAGGACGGATTTATGGAAGGAAGGAGCAAAGAAGAAAAATATTTCTAGGGGAGCGGAACCACTGATTGATTTGGAACGGCACCTATGATATAATCGGGGTGAAGTATATATAAAAAACAGACGGCGCAGGTCGGAGCGGTTGGGTTTCTCCGCCTGCGCCTGGGGGGATCAGCGTTTTGGAGAAGTATGGAGATTATGAGAAAATAAGGGAGCATATATCGGAGCCGGGGGGCTACACATATCGAAAAATTCTGCATGTGGATCTGGATGAGGACCGGTGCAGCGTGCTGAAATCGGACCCGGAGGGCTGGCAGCCGGGAGACGGGCCCCTGTCCGTGCAGCTGGAGCGGTTTGCCCGGAGCGGGGCCGTCCACCCGGACGATGTGGAGCGCTTCGTGGCCTTCACCCGGCCGGATCAGCTGCGCCGGACCGCCGGGTCAGGGCGGGACGCGGCCACCCTGATCTACCGCCGCCGGGAGGGGGGCGGATACCGCTGGAACCTGATGGAGGCCGTCCCGGACCGGCCGGAGGGAGGGCGGACCGCCACCCTGTGCGTGAAGGACATTCACGATGTGCTCCGGGAGGGGCAGGAGCGGGAGGGCATCGCGGCCCGCCTCCACGCCCTGGAGGACCACGCCTATATTGTCAGCAGCCTGAGCAGCCTGTTTTTTTCCACCTATTATCTGGACCTGGAGCAGGACTCCTTCCGGGCCGTCACCCAGCTGCATCAGGTGGAGAATGTGCTGGGCAGCGAGGTCAACTGCACGGCCGCCCTGCGCATCTATGCCAACCACTTCATCCATCCGAAGGACCGGGAAGAGTACCTGCGGGTGATGAATGTGGAAAATCTGCGCAAAACCCTGCGCTGGTGGAAGCCCTATGCGGCGGTGGAGTACCGCAGGCTGCCCGAGGAGTCCGACGGCGTGGACGGCGGGCCCTGGAGCTGGGTCAGGGCCACGGCGGTGCTGGCCCGCGCGGGGGAGAACGACCTGCCCCGCACGGCGGTCTATGTGGCGCAGGACATCACCGAAGGCCGGCGGGAGCTGGGCGCCCCGCCGGAAACCGCGGGCGCATAATCTGGGTTTGCCCGTCCGGCCTGCGCCGGACGGAGCCGGAGGAAAGGATGGGGGCAGGACCCTATGGACAAGGACAAAATACTGGTGATTGACGACAGCGCGGTGCAGACCGAGTTCCTGTGCTCAATCTTGAAGGACGACTACGAGCTGACCGTGTGCCACACGGCCGAGGAGGGGCTGAACGCGGCCAAGGAGGGGGGATTCTCCCTGATCCTGCTGGACGTGGTGATGCCCGGGATGGACGGGTTCATGCTGCTTCGGGAGCTGAAGGCCACGGTGCTGACCAAGCACATTCCGGTGATCCTGCTCACCAGTCTGGCCGACATTCAGTACGAGGAGCGGGGGCTGCTGCTGGGCGCGGTGGACTATGTGACCAAGCCCTTCAGCCCTGTGATTATCCGGGCCCGGGTGAACACCCACATCCAGCTGTTCCGCTATCAGATGCAGTTCCGGGAGCAGGCCATGGTGGACGAGCTGACCGGGGTGGCAAACCGGCGGCGGTACGAGAGCGAGAGCGCGGCGCGCTGGCAGGAGGCGGTGCGGTTTGGCCTCCCCTTCACCATCTGCATGTTCGACATTGACAAGTTCAAGCTGTACAACGACACCTTCGGCCATCCCGCCGGGGACAAGGTGATCTCCTCGGTGGCCCAGAAAGCGGCCTCCTTCTTTTGGCGGGCCACCGACCTCTTTGCCCGGTACGGCGGAGAGGAGTTTGTGGCGGTGTTTGTGGGGAGCGAGGCCCGTCCGGCCTTTGAGTTCATGAAAACCATCCGGCAGGCGGTGGAGGATCTGCACATCCCCCACAACTCCCCGGTGAGCCCGTGGGTCACCGTCAGCATCGGGGGCGTCACTGTGGTGCCCAAGCTGGGCGAACAGCTTGCAACCTATCTGAAAGCGGCGGACGCCATGCTGTATGACGCCAAGCGGTTGGGCCGCAACCGCGTCGTGTGGTCCGACCACAACAGCGAGCAGTGGCGGGAGGAATAACGCCTGTAGCGGCGCAAAAGCAGCGGAAGAGGGGCAAACCCTCTTCCGCTGCTTTACGCGTTTTCCAGGGAGTATTTTTCCAGAAACCGCTGATGGTCCGAGCGGTACTCCGGGCCGGGCTCCCGGAACTGGTGGGGGTGGTCCAGGTCCAGCACGGTTTCGGCGATGTTGGAGCAGTGGTCGGCGGTGCGCTCCAGGTCGGTGAGCAGGTCGGACCAGATGAATCCCGCGTCGATGGCGCACCCGCCCTGTTGAAGGCGGAGGATGTGGTTGGTGCGCAGCTGGTCTTTCAGGCGGTCCACCACCTGCTCCAGGGGCTCCACCTGGGCGGCGGCCCGGAGGTCGTGCTCCAGGTGGGCGGCCAGGGCCAGGTCCAGAATTTCCCTCACCGCGGCGGACATCACGTCCAGCTCCCGCTTTGCGCCGCCGGTAAACCGCACGCCCTTTCTGTGGAGCTCTTCGGCGGCCTCCACCAGATTTTCCGCGTGGTCGGAGACGCGCTCCCAATCGCCGATGAGCTTGAGCAGGCGGGCCGCCTGTGCGCTGTCCCGGGCGCTGATGGGCTGGGCGCTGAGCTCCACCAGGTAGGCGCTGAGCTCGTCGGCCCAGCGGTCGCTGTCCTCCTCCCGCCGCCGGACGCGGTCCGCTGCCGCGGCGGAGTAGTCCTCCACGGCGGAAAGCCCCTCCTTCAGCGCCAGGACCGCGTTGCGCGCCATGCCGGCGGATACGGCGCGGCACCGCTCCAGGGCGATGGAGGGGGTGGCCAGCAGAAGCGGGTCCAGCCGGGCGGGGGGTTCGGGGCGGCGCCCGTCGGGCAGGAGCCGGACCACCAGCGCCTCCAGCAGGCCGGACAGGGGGAACAGCAGCAGGGTGCACAGGAGATTGAACAGGGTGTGGGCGGCGGCGATGCCCGCCAGGGTGGCGGGCTGGTCCAGCAGGGCGGGGGGGAGCGCCGGCCTGACGCAGCAGAAGGCCGTCAGCCACACGGCGGAGCCGATGACGTTGAAGGACAGGTGGACCAGGGCGGCCCGCTTGGCGTTTTTGCCCGCCCCGATGGAGGCGAGGAGGGTGGTGGCGCAGGTGCCGACGTTCTGCCCCATGATGATGGGGATGGCGGCGGCGTAGGACACCCGGCCGGTGACGGCCAGGGCCTGGAGGATGCCCACCGACGCGGAGCTGGACTGGATGACGGCGGTGAGCAGCGTCCCGGCCAGCAGGCCCAGGAGGGGGTTTTGGAACAGGAGAAACAGCTGCCGGAAGGCGGGGGAGGCCCCCAGGCCGGAGACGGCGCCGGACATGGCTTCCATACCGGTCATGAGGGTGGCGAAGCCCAGCAGGACGGCGCCGGTATCCCGTTTCGGGGAGCCCTTTCCGGCGGAGTAGAGCAGGATGCCCGCCACGGCTAAAACAGGGGCGAAGGAGGAGGGCTTCAGCAGCCGGAGGAACAGGTTCCCGCTCTCCAGGCCGGTCAGGCTCAGCAGCCACGGCGTGACGGTGGTGCCGATGTTGGCCCCCATAATCACGTTGACGGCCTGTTTCAGGCTCATCAATCCGGAGTTCACAAAGCCCACCACCATCACGGTGGTGGCGGAGGAGCTCTGAATCACCGCCGTGACGCCCAGCCCGGTGAGCAGTCCGGCCGCCCTGCCGGTGGTGAGGCGGCCCAGCAGGGTTCGCAGCCGGGAGCCGGCCCGGCGCTCCAGGGCCTCGCCCATCAGGTCCATGCCGAACAGGAACAGGCTCAGCCCGCCCGCCATGGTCAGTGCTTGAAAGATGTCCATCCCGCGCAGCCCCCTTTTGGGGTATTATGCGCAGTTTTCTATGGAACCATCAAATGATCCGGACGATCAGACTACCGGAGCCTCAAAGATGATGGGACGGCTGCTGACGCCCACCGTGCCGCGCAGCACCTCCACGGTTTCACCCGGGAACGCCAGATTGGGATAGAGGCCGTCCGGGGCCTCCACGGGAACGGAAACGGCTTCGATTCGGAAGTGGTTGTCCATCATTGCCGTCCGGGAGGGATTGTACAGGTCGAAAATTCCAACCAGCTGGCGGTTTCCCTTGCGGTGGACGGCCAGCAGCGTGTCCAGAGGAAGGGCCGTGACCTGGTACCAGCTGTCGGCCAGCAGGGGATGCTTTTTCAGAGCCGCCAGGTTTTTCAGCAGCGCTGAGATATCCTCTCCGGCGGACCAGTCCACGGTGTCCCTGTCAAACAGGCTGGGCTGGCGGGTACAGCTGGCCTCCTGTCCGGCGTAGAGCAGGGTCATTCCCTTCTGGAAGAAGAGAAACGCCGTCCAGTTGAGCCGCACCTTCCGGTTTGGAAAAATGGCGGCGGCCCGGGCCCGGTCGTGGTTTTCCAGGAAGCGCAGCTTGACATAGTTTTCGGGATAGATGATCTCCTGGCTGTTTACCGCCTGGGCGTATTCCTTCAGGAGGCGCTTCTCGTCCACGTAGTCCTGGAATACGCCGAAGATGTCGTAGTCGTAGCACACGTCGAAGGCCTGGTACAGCTCGGAGTCGGACAGCACGGGCAGGCCGCCGGCCCGTCCTCCCCGGACAAAAGCGGGCTCCACCGACTCGGCCAGCCAGAAGCAGCCGGGACGCACCGTCTCCACCTCCCGCCGGGCCCGGAGCCAGAACTCCAGGGGGACCAGGGGGGCCACGTCGCAGCGGAAGCCGTCCACCATGGAGGCCCAGTATTTCAGCGTGTCGATCTGGTAGTCCCACAGGCCGGGCTGGGCGTAGTCCAGGTCAATCACGTCCCACCAGTCCCCCACCCGGTTGCCGAAGCTGCCGTCCGGCCTGTGGAAAAACCACTCGGGATGCTCCCGGGCCAGCACGGAGTCGGGGGAGGTGTGGTTGTACACCACGTCGATGACGCACTTCATGCCCAGCCGGTGGATCTCGTCCACCAGCCGTTTGAAGTCGTCCAGCGTGCCGTACTCGGGGTTCACCGCCCGGTAGTCCCGGATGGCGTAGGGACTGCCCAGAGCGCCCTTCCGGCACTTCTCGCCGGTGGGGTGGATGGGGAGCAGCCAGACGATGTCCGTCCCCAGGGCGCGGATGCGCTCCAAATCCCGGCGCACCCCCTCAAAGGTGCCCTCCGGGGTGTGGTTGCGGACAAATACGGAGTACATGACCTGGTTCCGATAGGATTTTCCGGTGAATTTGGACATATCAATCCCCTCTTTCAGCAGACGGCCCGCCGCGGGGACGGGCCCGTGGGCACAGTATAGCATAAACCGGGCCGCGGCGCAAACAGGTTTACACTGGATATGGATTTTTTTCTCCAGGTATGATAGAATACCAGCGTTCGCCACGCAGGGGCGGCGGACTGCCGGATGAAACGTTGGAAAAAGGAGCGAGCGCAAATGGCGGAAGAGTGGAATGACGGCATGCTGTCCGACGGGCAGGATGCGTTCATGGTGTATATTGACCCGGGGCTGATCCAGAGCATGGCGGACGTTTCGGCAAAAAAGGAGCAGAGCTTCCGGGAGCTGCTGGAGGCGGCGGAGGAGGGGGATCTGGACGCCCAGTACCGGGTGGCGGTGAATTACTGCAACGGGACCGGCGGCGCCCAGCGGGACGAGGATCTTGCGTTTCGGTGGTTTGCCCGCTCGGCGGAGGGGGATTACATCGCCGCCCAGTGCAGTCTGGGGCTGTGCTACCTCCGGGGCATCGGCACGGAAAAGGACCCGGAACGGGGCGCCCGGCTGCTGGCCAAGGCGGCGGAGCAGGGCTATCCCCCCGCCCAGTGCGAGCTGGGGCTGTGCTATGAACTGGGCGCCGGGGTGGAGACGGACAAGGCCCGGGCGGCGGAGCTGTACCGGGAGGCGGCGGAGCAGGACCACGCTCCGGCTCAGTGCAATCTGGGCTTTTTCTATTATCGGGGCATCGGCGTGGAGCAGGACGGCCAGGAGGCGGTATACTGGTTTTCAAAGGCCGCCCAGCAGGAGTATCCCCGGGCCCAGACGCTGCTGGGGGAGTGCTATGAATCGGGCTTCGGCGTGGAGCAGGACATGTCCAAGGCGCTGGAGCTGTACTGGGCCGCCCACGACCAGGGGTACGGGCCGGGCAGCTGCGCACTGGGCGTGTGCTACGACCGGGGCGCCGGAGTGGAGCAGGATCAGGCCCGGGCGGTGGAGTTTTACCGCATCGCGGCGGAGCGGGGCTATGGAAAGGCGCAGTTCCTGCTGGGCCAGTGCTATGACTGCGGCTTCGGCGTGGAAAAGGATGAGCGGAAGGCGGCGGAACTGTACCGGCAGGCCCATGAGGACGAGTACCCCCCCGGAACCTGCGCCCTGGGCCTGTGCTGTGAGCTGGGCCAGGGGGTGGAGCGGGACCTGCCCCAGGCGGTGGAGCTGTACCGCCAGGCGGCGGAGCGGGGCTATGTCCCCGCCCAGTGCAATCTGGGCTTCTGCTACTACCGGGGCATCGGCGTGGAGGTGGACGACAAGGAGGCAGTCCGCTGGTTCCAGATGGCGGCGGAGGAGGGCTATCCCCGGGCGCTGGGCCTGCTGGGGGACTGCTACGATTTCGGGTTCGGCGTGGAGGTGGACCACGTGAAAGCGGCCAAGCTGTACCAGGCCGCCCACGAGGGGGACTATCCGCCCGGCACCTGTTCCCTGGGCCTGTGCTACGAGCTGGGCGAAGGGGTGGAGCAGGACCTGGACAAGGCGGTGGAGCTGTACCGCCAGGCGTCGGACGCGGGGGACGCCCGGGCCCAGTGCAATCTGGGCTATTGCTATTACCGGGGCATCGGCGTGGCGGAGGACAACGATCAGGCCGCCGCGTGGTTTGAAAAATCCGCCGCCCAGGGCCACAGCCGGGCGCTGTTTCTGCTGGGGCAGTGCTATGAGGGCGGCTACGGCGTGGAGCGCGACCTGGAGCGGGCGGCCCGGCTGTACGCCCAGGCCGACGAGAAGGGCCACCCGGGCGGCACCTGCGCCCTGGGCCTGTGCTATGAGCTGGGCCGGGGGGTGGAGATGGACCGGGCCAGGGCGGCGGAGCTGTACCTGAAATCCGCCAAGGCGGGGGAGCCCCGGGCCATGTGCAACCTGGGCTATTGCTACTATCAGGGGATTGGCGTGGAGCAGGACGACGGGCAGGCTGTCCACTGGTTCCAGCTGGCGGCGGAACAGGACTACCCGCGGGCCCAGCAGCTGCTGGGGGAGTGCTACGACGGCGGCTTCGGGGTGGAAAAGAATGAGGCGAGGGCGGCGGAGCTGTACCGCCTGTCCCACGAGAACGGCTATCCCGGCGGAACCTGTGCGCTGGCGCTGTGTTACGAGCTGGGCACCGGCGTGGAGCGGGACCTGCCCCGGGCGGTGGAGCTGTACCGGGAGGCGGCGGACCGGGGCTATGTCCAGGCCCAATGCAACCTGGGGTTCTGCTACTACCGGGGAATCGGGACGGAGGTGGACGCCGGCGAGGCGGTGAAGTGGTTCACCCAGGCGGCCCAGGCGGGGCAGGCCCGGGCTCAGCAGCTGTTGGGTGAGTGCTATGAGAGAGGGTTCGGCGTGGAGCGGGACCTGTCCCGGGCGGTGGAGCTGTATCGGAAGGCCCACGAGCAGCATCTGGCCACCGCCACCTGCGCTCTGGGCACCTGCTATGAGTTCGGGAAAGGGGTGGAGGCGGACGCCGCCCGTGCGGCGGCCCTGTACCTGGAGGCGGCCCGGCAGGGCAACGCCTGGGCCCAGTGCAACTACGGCTATTGCCTCTATCAGGGCATCGGCGTGGAGATGGACGACGGAGAGGCGGTGAAATGGTTCCGTGAGGCGGCCGCCCAGGGCAGCGCCCGGGCCCACTATCTGCTGGGAGAGTGCTTTGAGTACGCCTACGGGGTGGAGCGGGATATGGCGGAGGCCGTCCGGCGCTACCGCGCCGCCCACGAGGGGGGGTATCCCCCCGGGACCTGTTCCCTGGGCCTGTGCTACGAGCTGGGCGAGGGCGTGGAGGAGGATAAGAAGAAGGCGGCGGAGCTGTACCGCGACGCCGCGGAGAAGGGCAACGCCCGCGCCATGTGCAATCTGGGCTTTTTCTACTACCACGGCATCGCCGTGGAGGAGGATGACGGCGCGGCGGCCGGATGGTTTGCCAAAGCAGCCGGCCAGGGGTACCACCGGGCGGAATTTCTGCTGGGCGAGTGCTATGAGAACGGCTTCGGCGTGGAGCGGGACCTGCCCCGGGCGGTGGAGCTGTACACCCTGGCCCATGAGGGCGGGTATAACGACGGGACCTGTTCTCTGGGGGAGTGCTGCGCCGGGGGCCGGGGGACGGGCCGGGACGAGGCCAGGGCGGCGGAGCTCTACCGCCAGGCGGCGAACCGGGGCAGCGCCCGGGGGATGTACCTGCTGGGCTGCTGCTGCGAGCAGGGGACCGGCGTGGCCCGGGATCTGTCCCAGGCCCGGGAGCTCTACCAGAGAGCGGCGGACAAGGGCTACAAAAAGGCCAGGGAGGCGCTGGACGGGCTGACCGCTTTGGAGGCCCTGAACCGGACGGAACAGGAGAAGCCTGGGCGGCGCAAACGGCGCTGGTGGCCGTTCGGGCGGACGTGAGGGCTACATAGCGTCCTGCGCGGAAGCGTTTTGTACGCAAAGAGTGGCGCTGATTCAAGGCGGAGAACACGACAGGTTAGCGGACGGACAGAGAAGTGCCGGGGGCAGATTTTCCCGGCACTTCTTTGCCATTCTGGAAAGGTCTCCGGCAAATCAATGATATAAAAAAGGCATATATCAATTTGGTGGCTGACGCCGTCCGTCAGTACTGCGTGTATCTGCTGAGCAAAGGCATCCGAGAAAGGAAGCTGGACGATGAAAACGATAAGAAAGCTGTTGTCATTCGGCCTGTCGGTGATCATGCTTTTGGCCTGACCGCCTGTGCCCAAGCGGCGGCCGCTCAGCCGGCGCGGCAAGCCAGACCCAGCCGGCCGGGCACTCTGACGTGCCGGAAGCGCTGCCCATGCCCAAGCGGTAGCATGGTGCCGGGAGCGCGGCCTGATGAATGGTATACGATAGCATTCATCATAAACATCCTTCCACCACTCGTGCCCGCCCTTCCGGGTCTGCGGGCGCTTGCAGGCGGCGGACAGCACCTGGCCATCATCAAATACTTTTTCGCAGGTATGGGGTATCTTGCAGGCGGACTCCCGGTGATCGCCGTGCCCGCCAGCGTGGGCTTCGGCGCTATCTGGCCAGCATGATCAACCACATGGACAAAAGCGGGAGGACTGAGCGGGAAAATATCTCACCCCGCTATTGCCAAGACCGGAAAACTCTGGTAGACTGGTGGTGACAAGGCCGGTTCCATAAGCGGACCGGCCTAATACGGAGCGGAAGGAGAGAGGACGATGAGCAAGCCTGTTCTGGTGATTATGGCCGCGGGCATGGGCAGCCGGTACGGCGGCCTGAAACAGCTGGACCCGGTAGGAGGGCACGGCCAGGTGATTCTGGATTACTCCATGTACGATGCCCGCCGGGCGGGGTTTGAAACGGTGGTGTTCGTCATCAAGCGGTCCATTGAAGAGGAGTTCAAGGCGCGGGTGGGCCGCCGGGTGGAACGGCATATGAAGGTGAAGTATGTGTTCCAGTGCATGGACGATCTGCCGGAGGGCTACGCCGTGCCTGAGGGCCGGGAGAAGCCCTGGGGCACCGCCCAGGCGGCTCTGGCGGCGCGGCACGTGGTGGACGGCCCCTTCGCGGTCATCAATGCCGACGACTACTATGGCCCGGAGGGGTACCGGAAAATCTACGACTACCTGTGCGCGCACCCGGATGGGGACGTGTATGAGTACGCCATGGTGGGGTACCTGCTGAAAAACACGGTTACGGAGCATGGCTCGGTGGCCCGGGGTGTGTGCGCCGTGGACGGAAACGGCGTGCTCCAGGATATTGTGGAGCGCACCCGCATCGAAAAGGACGGAGACAACGCCCGCTATACCGAGGACGGCGGGGAGAGTTGGACCGCCCTTCCCGGGGACACCACGGTGTCCATGAACCTGTGGGGCTTCAACCGCAGCTTTTTGGATGAGGCGGAGAGGCGTTTTCCCGCCTTCCTGGACCAAGCGCTGGCGGAGAACCCCATGAAGGGGGAGTATTTCCTGCCCAGCGTGGTGGAGCAGCTGATTGGCGAGGGAAAGGCCCAGGTCAGGGTGCTGCTCAGCCGGGACAAGTGGTATGGGGTGACCTACCGGGAGGACAAGCCGGCGGTCGCCGCCGCCATCGCGGCCATGACGGCGGCGGGGCTGTACCCCGACGAGCTCTGGCCAGAACGCTGAGCTGCAGGGGAACGGGAGAGATGAGCCATGCGGATTGAACTGAAACGGGGCGGCTGCACCGCCGCAGTGGACACCAGGGGCGGCGAGCTGGTGTCCTTCAAGGATGAGCAGGGGACGGAATACATCTGGGGCGGAGATCCCAAGTCCTGGACGGGGCGGAATCCCAACCTGTTCCCCGTGGTGGGAAATCTGATCAACGGCACGGTGGCCGTGAATGGAAAGCCCTATAAGATGGCCCGCCATGGGTTTGCCATGCAGAGTGAGTTTGCGCTGGCGGAACAAGGGGAGGACTATGCCGTGCTGGAGCTGCGGGACTCCCCGGAGACGCTGGCCCAGTATCCGTTTTCCTTTGTACTGCGGGTACGCCATCAGCTTACGGAGAACGGGTTCTATACCCAGTTTGAGGTGCGAAACCCAGGCCAGGAAGAGCTGCTGTTCTGTGTAGGCGGCCACACCGGCATCAACTGTCCCTTGCGTGCGGGGGAGCGGTTTGAGGAGTACCGCCTGATATTCGACCAGGTGGAGGACGCCCAGTCCATCCTGCCCAGCGCTCAGGGCTATATGTCGGCCGGGCGGGAGCACATCCTGGACCACACCGACACTATCGCCCTGGACCACGCTGTTTTTGACCGGATAGACACCATTGTCCTTGAGGGACTGCGCTCAAAAGGGGTTACGCTGCGCCACAAGGATGGGGGACGGGGGGTCCATATGGATTTCGGAGCGTTTCCCATGGTGGCGTTCTGGACTATGTCCAACGCCGGCGCGCCCTATATCTGCCTGGAACCCTGGCACGGTTGCGGCGCCTTGGAGGGAGAGAGCGGGGAGTTCGCGGACAAGCCTCATGTGATCCGCCTGGGCTCTGGTGAGGAAAAGACCCTGCGCTACAGCGTGACGATCTGCTAAAGAATGTGCGGCGCCCCGGCCTGGAGACAGGCCGGGGCGTTTTGCGCAGCTTTTTCAAGTCTTTTTTCTATGTGGAATATGCCGCACAGCGGCGCGGTTTCCCGCTGGGTGAGGTGGCCTGGCCGCCCAGGCCATATCCCGCCCGGTGAGGCAGTGGATGCCGGAGCCGGAAAGGAAACGTACGCAAGGTTTTGCTGCTGAAGGTGGGAAAAGCAGATGCGTTAATCACGACCATTATCTATGGGGAGAACCCGCACTTGCTTTACCGGCGGCCCTTGCGCAGTCCCGCTGATTTTGGATGCGATTCGATTTGGCCGCACAGTTCCGATGGAACAACATCTCAAACAGGCCATAGAGCGGCAGGGGGCACCCACATCCGCATACCCAACGGATTGCGCCAGCGCCTTTAAAGAAGAATCATATTCACATTGCAGCCTATAACTACAAGGCAGCAGGAGGTAAGGCATGGTTATCAGCAGATTTTGCCGTGTCTTCAGGTCCGCATGATATGAGACGACGCGCTAAAATGGTCTTCGAGACAGTGCACCGCTGTACAGCAACATTTTCATTCGGGGAACCGCGTATTCAAAAAAGCGTCGGAACGCCTCGCAGTACATATTTTTACCCAATGCCCCATCTTCCCCAACCAGACGGTCCCGGCGACATCCGCCCCGGCACAGCCCATACCAACGGCAGCTGCGGCAATCCTCCGCCACTGCTTTAGATTGCTGAATAAAGCCCAGTTCCGTTCTCCTCTGGTCGATCTGGTCAAAGCTATCTGTGTTCAGATTGCCGAGCCTCCACGAATCGAGTACATAGAAATCGCATGGATAAACACTTCCATCCGCTTCCACCACGTATTGCTCAGAGCAGCTCCCCTGCATATTACAGCTCTCCGGCGGTCCACCCTGCAAAATCGACAGATAATTGAAAAAAGTACGGTTATATTTCACCCTTCCCTGTTCCGCATCGGCATACCATAAGTCAAACAGGCGGCAGAGATAGCTTCCGTATTCTTGAACGCCAAGGGAATAAGGCTGCTCCCCACCCGTTACATTCAACGGATCCATGCAGGGAATATACTGCTGATAGTTCAGGCGGCTGCGATCAAAGAAGCCATAAACCTTTCCGATGGCATTGGCTGTTTGCTTTGTCACCACTGCGAGGATGTTGAAGTCCACACCGTGCTTTTTCAGCAGCTGAGCTGTGTGAAGGACGCGGTTATAGGTGCCTTTTCCCTCCAGATCCAAACGGTATCGGTCATGCAGCTCCTTGGGACCATCCAGGGAAAGGCCCACCAGGAAATGGTTCCTGGAAAAAAACTCCGCCCACTTGCCGTCCACCAGAAGCCCGTTTGTCTGGATGGCGTTGTGGATCCTCAGGCGCTTATGATTGCACTCCTTCTGAAGAGCTACAGCCTTCTCAAAAAACGGAAGTCCAGCCAGCGTGGGCTCACCGCCCTGAAATACGATGGAACACATTCCGTCGGCGGCATCCAGAGCTTTGCGAATCACATTTTCCAATGTGGATTCGTCCATAAGGCCATAAGACGCCACCTTTCGCAGTGACATCTCATCAGCATAGAAGCAGTAGCGGCAGCTAAGGTTGCAGGCACCCGAGGCGGGCTTGATCATGATGGAAAGCGGCGGCATAACAATCCCCCCGTTATTTTTGGTTCATCAAAGGAGATACTGCACACTGTTGTACAAGCTGATGGCAATGATTACAACCATTATTCCAATAAATAACTTATCCACTGCTTGATTGTCCAGCTTTTTGTTCGCCATCCGTCCAACAATCCCACCGCACACACCGCCAAACATCATCAACACCAATACAGCCCATTCAAATTCCGGCACGGATCGGGTAATAAGGGTGGACAGGAGGCTGGTAATCTGACTGAACAAGATGATGTATAGGCTGTTGGCTGCGGCTATTTTCGTTGTCATGCTAAAAAAGTAAGCCAGGACCACCAGATTAATGGGACCCCCGCCGATCCCCAAAAAGCTGGACATGAGCCCCAAGGCCGCACCGATACCCAAGCAAGGCACTGTGCCACACATATGGCGGGTTTTGATTGTTTTCTTTTTAAGGGTGTATATCAGCGTACCGACCGTAATGGCGGCCAGACAGCACGCTTGAATAGCCCCCACCACGTCGGGTTTGGATACCGCTCCCATAACATAGGCAAACAGCTGCTTACCCAGCACACCGCCTGCCGATGCCCCAATGGCCAGCGGAGTACCGGTTTTCAGGTCAATCCCCGTGTCATGAGCCAGCAGGCCCTTGCCCACCGAATAGCAGCTCATAGCCAGAACCGTGCAGCCAGATAAAAAGCTGATGGTACTGACGCCTGCCAACTGGAATAAATCCAGCGTAGGTTTGATGATGACCCCACCACCAATGCCGCAGATTGCCCCTATTACAGAGGCAAGGAAGCTGATCATGAAAAATAGCACCACGTTACAATCCCCCTTGCACCTTCGTCCCGCTTAACCGGACTGTAGAATTTTTGACAGTTCCTCCCGCCCGGCCGTCTTTGCCTGTGCCAGTATCCTCCTCTAACAGGTTCTTCCCGCAGCCAGCGCTGTGAGCTTTAAAATCAATTATACACATGAGCGGCAATGATTGCAACTCCGATGAGGGGGGAGGCGGACCCCAGAACATGGAACATATGCAGACGCACGGGCCGCAGCCACAGGCAGGAGTCGCGTCGCGGGGCTTTTGGTAATTTGTCATAAATTCGAAGGATTTTATTCATAAGTTTTGCCCTATTGACAAATACAATGGAAAAAGTTACAATCAAATCGAAGGTTGAACGTTTACGCAAACGATAAACGAAACAGACGTTCGGTTCCAACGCATTTCTATCATTCAACTTGGAGGTGTGGCCAAGCGGTTTAAAAAATTTTTAAGTGATTATCCCGTTTAATCAGCTTGCGTGAAAACCGGAATTCCCCCACCCTCGCTTTGCACGGGGGCTCGTCTGCCGGCTCGGCCGGCGATGGACGAGCGCCGCCGGCGCTCTTCGCCCCCCCTTGTCATGGGAAGGGGCCCAGTACGCACACTGGGGCGGGGGAATTCTCGCGCTGGCGTGTGGGACACCATTCGCTTCGGCAGGAACCGTTTCAGTTAACAGCGGTATTTTCCGATTCTCAAAAAAGTATGGAGGGACCAGACAATGGCACGTGCAGAGGACACACTTTCCGAGGTATTAGAGGCATTTGACTTTGGGGCGCCTGTGGTGGGCGCGATCCGCTTTGGCCAGGGGCACATCAACGACACCTTCGTAGTGCACACCCAGCCGGAAAATCTATGCTGCCGCCGGTTTATTCTCCAGCGCATGAGCCCCGCCGCGTTCAAGCGGCCCGACCAGCTCATGAAGAATATCATCGGCGTCACCGAGTACCTGGGCCGGGAGATCGAGAAGCACGGCGGCGACCGGGCGCGGGAGACCATAGATGTCATACGCCCCAAAAACGGCCAGGACTACTACGCCGACTCCCAGGGCGGGGCCTGGCGGGTGTACCCCTTTGTGGAGCACACCATCTGCTACCAGACGGCGGATGACCCGGCGCTCTTTGCCGCCTCCGGGCGGGCGTTCGGCCGGTTCCAGCAGCTGCTGCGGGACTACCCCGCCGGCACTCTCTATGAGACCATCCCCAACTTCCATAACACGGAGGACCGGCTGGCCAAGTTCCAGGCCGCCGTGGAGGAGGACAAGCTGGGCCGGGCGGCGGAGTGCCGTCCGGAGATCGACTTCGTTTTGGCCCGGAAGGCGGACTGCTCCGTGGCGCTGGATGCCCTGCGGGCGGGAAAGCTGCCCCTCCGGGTCACCCACAATGACACCAAGCTGAACAACGTGCTTATGGACGAAAAGACCGGCGAGGGCATATGCATCATCGACCTGGACACGGTCATGCCCGGCCCTGTGATCTACGACTTCGGCGACTCCATCCGCTTCGGGGCCAATCACTGCGCCGAGGACGAGACCGACCTGTCCAAGGTCAGCCTGGACCTGGAGCTGTTTGACGCCTACACCGCGGCGTTCCTGGAGGGCACCGGCGGCTCCCTCACCGGGGAGGAGATTGCCTACCTGCCCTGGGGGGCCAAGCTCATGACCCTGGAATGCGGCATCCGGTTCCTCACCGACTATCTGGCCGGGGACGTGTATTTCCATATTGCCCGGGAGCGGCACAACCTGGACCGCTGCCGCACCCAGTTCAAGCTGGTGGCCGATATGGAGGCCCACTGGGCCGAGCTGGAGGCCATCGCGGCCAAGTACCGCAAGTGATCTTTTCAATTTGGTGGTCCCTTTATATACGCGAGCGCCAATGATTGCAGCACCGGTGAGAGAACTCTTTTGCGGAACCCCAGAACATAGAAACTATGCGGGCGGACGGGCCGCAGCCGCGGGGCTTTTGGTAATTTGTCATAATTTTGGAGAAATTTATTCGTGAGTTTTGCTCTGTTGACAAATACAATGTGGGAAGCTATAATTTACTCATAGGTTAAACGTTTACGTAAACGGTAACGAAAACGAATTCTCAGCTCGCCGCATTTCAATCCTTCAACTCGGAGGTGTGGCCAAGCAGATTACAAAATATACAATGTGAGGTGCCGCGTATGAGCGACCAATCCAACGGTATTATCGGAGGAAAAGTTACGATCAAAGATATCTCGGCAAAGTTGGGGATTTCATCCACCACCGTCCATCGCGCCCTGGCTGGAAAGGAGGGCATGACGGACGCTCTGCGTCAAAAGATTTTGGACACCGCCCACGAGATGGGGTATGAGACAAACTATGCGGCAGCTTCCATCAAGCGGCGCACACTTCGGATCGCCGTGGTGGTTCCCCAAGACGACGGATGCTACTTTGCGAATATTTGGAAGGGGGTGGATGAATGCGCCGGGGAAGCCCGCCGCCTGAATATCGACGTTGAAGCGTGTGTCTGTGATGACGAGTACCATGAGTATCAGATCCTGAAATCCATCGCGGACGCGGGCCCGAAAGAATACGCCGGCGTTGTGGCATATTCCTACTCCAGAATGCCGGAGGTCATGATGCAGCTCCAGCGACTAATCGCTTTAGAGATCAAAACCATCATCATCGATGATATCATAAGGGAACCGGAGGGCATTTTCTGCGTTCCCGCGTATCAGACCTGCGTCGGTGAGCTGGCAGCCGAGATTACGACCACGATCACCCCCGACGAGGGGACGGTCATCGTGACAGAGGGCCGCACGGATTCCTGGACCCACACGGAAAAGCTACATGCCTATAAGGAATATCTCTCAAGGACAAAGCCCGGGCTGAAGATTTTGACCGTGGCCGGTTACCCGAAAACCGAGGATATGGCCAGCGTGGTTCGGGAGAACATTTTGCAGGCTTTTGCGGAACATGAGGACGTCGTACTGTACTACGCCCAAACCGGTTTGGATACGCAGCTGGCAGTGGAGGTATTCCGCGAGTTGGACGGCAGCCGGAAGTTTTCACGGATCGGCACAGATTTGAATCAATACACATGCCAGTACCTCCGCAATGAGGAGCTGACACTGGTCATCGACCAGGGCGCGTATATGAAGGGATACATGGGGCTAAACGCACTGGTAGACAGCCTCGTAAAACACATCAAGCCAGAGCCGTACATTGATATTGTTCTGGATGTTGTTTATCGCAGCAATTTGCGCTTTTACGAGCGCACAAAAAAATTATATGACAATGGAGGAACAAGCAAATGAAAAATCTGAAGAAACTGTTCAGCCTGCTGCTGGCCCTGACCATGGTTCTGTCCATGGCTGCCTGTGGCAACGGCGACACCCAGGAAAGCAAGCCCGCCAATGGCGCCGAGTCCCAGCCCGTCCAGAACGGCGGCGACAAGGTCTACGATGGCGTAAAGCTGGTCTACTGGTCCAACTGGGAAGCCACCGAGACTCAGGGCAAAATCATCACCGAGGCTGTCAACGAATTTATGGCGGAAACCGGCGCCGAGGTCGATTTGCAGTTCAAGGGCCGTACCGGCATCAAGGAGGGTCTGATCCCCGCTCTGGACGCCGACCAGAAGGTCGATATGTTTGACGGCGCGGGCAATAAGTCCAACTTCGGCGACCGCATCGTGTCCGTTGAGGATCTGATGGCCGCTTCCGACTACGAGAAGGACGGCAACGCCGCGATGATGACGCTGTGCCGCAGCTACTACGCCGACGGCAAGACCCGGGAGATCCCCTACCAGATGAAGGGCAACGGCTTCCTGTACAACAAGGCCCTCTTCCGCCAGGCCGGCATCGACAGCGTCCCCACCAACTGGGCGGAGTTTGAGGCCGTCTGCCAGAAGCTGCTGGACGCGGGTATCACCCCCATGACCACCGATGACGCCTACACCCCCCAGGCATTTGGCATCCACCTGGCCCGTATGCTGGGCACCGAAAAGGTCAAGGCTGTCGTGGCCGACGGTCTGTGGGCCGAGACTCCCGAGGTCCTGACCACCGCCAAGGCCTTTGAGGACCTGGCCTCCAAGGGCTACTTCTCCGACCTGGTTGCCTCCAACACATTCCCCACCGGGCAGAACACGGAATTCGCTACCGGTATGGTGGCCATGTACGTATGCGGCACCTGGCTGCCCAACGAGGTCCGCAACATCACTGGCGACAGCTTCGAATGGGGCTTCTTCAACTACCCCGAGGTTGACGGCGGCATCAACGGCTCTGAGGCCATGGTCATCGGCTGCCAGTCCCTGGCCATCACCAACAAGTGTGAGAACCCCGAGGCCGCCTTCGCCCTGATTGCCAAGATCACCCGCGGCGAATGGGACGCCAAGCTGGCTGAGGGCACCCTGGGTCTGCCCATCGATAACGCCAACACCGAGTGGCCTGAGCAGCTGGCCGACGCAAAGCCCTACTTTGACGCCTGCACCGAGATCTTCGCCATCTCCGGCGGCCTGGAGAGCAATCCCAATATCACGCCCGCGCTGAAGGAAAACCTGGCCAAGCTGTATGCCGGTTCCATCACCGCCGAGCAGTTCGTCACGAACATGGAGGCCGCCTCCCAGGCCTGATCCGCATAAACGGCAATCAGGATGGCTTAAGTGAGCCATCCTGACGGGAAATTGAATCACACATGAAAATGGCAGGCATTTCCTTAGCGAGCTGTCTGCCATTTTCATCTGCCATGAAAAACGGAGAGAGCAAAAAAGGAGCTGTAAGAATGAAAAAAAACAAGACGATGATCGCTGCCTTTGCTCTGCCCGCCACGATCCTGTTTGTGCTGATCTTCGTTTACCCCGTCATCCGTACGGTGTTTATGAGCTTCTTTTCCATCCAGGAGATCACCGACAGCTTCAGCAGCTGGGTATTCAACGGCATCGACAACTACAAGGCGCTGATAGGCAACGCGCTGTACCGCACCAGCTGGATCAATCTGCTTAAAATCTTTTTCCTCGGCGGCGCCATTACCCTGGGCGTTTCCCTGCTGCTGGCCGCGATCCTGAAAAGCGGCGTCAAGCTGAAGGGCTTCTGGCAGGCCGTCATCTATATGCCCAACATCATCTCTGCGGTGGCCATGGCGACCATGTGGATCCAGTACGTCTTCAACTCCACCTATGGCTTCCTGCCCAACTTTTTCAAGGCGATAGGGCTGGAGTCGCTGGCAAAGATTCAGTGGCTGGCCCCGGATATGAAATTTACCGCGCTGCTGATTTCTTACTGCTTTGGCACCATCGGCCACTATATGCTGATCTGGCTGTCCGGCATGGAGCGTATCAGCCCCGACCTCTATGAGGCTTCCAGTATTGACGGGGCCAGTAAGGTCCAGCAATTTCTCCACATTACGCTGCCTTTGCTGCGCAGTATGCTCAAGACCAACCTGACGATGTGGGCTATCAGCTGCTCCGGCTTCTTTATCTGGTCCAAGCTGTTTTCCCCCATCACCGCCGATACCTCTACCATCGTGCCCATGATCTATATGTACGAGAAGCTGTTCGGCGCGGCCAATACGGATGAGGTCACCCGGGATGCGGGAAGTGCCGCCGCCATCGGCGTCATGCTGTGTGTCTTCGTTGTCGTGATGTTCCTTTTGACCAACAAGGCCATCAAAGACGACGACATCGAAGTATAAAGGAGGGCGAAACAAATGGCGAAAATCAAACGCAGTCGGGGCCTGGATATGCGCGGCCAGCTGAAGCTGGTCCCCGGCTACCTGATCCTGTCCACCTGGGTTTCCTTTACCTTCGTCGTGCTGTTCTGGGTCGTCGGCGCGTCTCTGTCTACTACCGGCGATATTTTCCGGGGGACCATTTTCGAATTCTCCACCGGCCTGCACTTTGAAAACTACAGCCGGGCGTGGATCGGCTCGAATGTCGCCGTGTACTTCGCAAACTCCCTGATCTACGCCGTGATCTCCTGCACCTTGTTGATCCTGCTGTGCGCGCCCTTTGCCTATGTGCTGGTCCGCCATCAATTCTTCGGCTCCCGCCTGATCAAAACCGGCCTGGCCGCTGCCAGCGGCGTCCCCATTATCATGGTCATCATCCCCCTGTATATGATTATCGCCCGTGCCGGCCTGCTGAAGGACGAGATGACCAATCGGATTGTGCTGATCACCCTGTTTGTCGGGACAAAGGTTCCCTACACCACGATCTTTCTACAGCCTTACTTTGAAAGCGTCTCCAGGGCTTATGAGGAGGCCGCCAGCATTGACGGCTGCCACCCCATCCGCGCGTTCTGGCAGATCGTGTTCCCCATGGTGCAGGGCGGCTTGATCACCGTTACCATCTTCAACTTCATCAACATCTGGAATGAGTACTTCCTGTCCCTGCTGTTCGTCAACTCCGAGAAGCTGCGCCCTGTGGCGCTGGGCCTGTTCTCCATGATCAACGGTATGCAGGTCAGCGGCGACTGGAGCGGACTGTTCGCCTCTGTTATGATCGTTTTTGCCCCCACGTTCCTGATCTATATCTTCCTGAGCAAGTATATCATCGGCGGCCTGACCGGCGGCGTCAAGGGATAAACGCGCTCCCCCCGCGCGGCGCCGGCCGCTTCCGGCGCCGCGCGGGAACCGCAGGCTGTTTCACAATCGAAAATTGGAGGTACTACCTTGAACAAGTGGATTTCATTGGAACAGGTTATGGCCCATGAGGACGCGGCGTTCCCGGAACTGCGGAGGTCAATGGACTGTTGCATCGGGCAGGTGCTGGACAATATGCCTGCCTTTGAAGAACATTTCCCCGACGCCAACAGTGAGGGCAATTTCTACACCCCCGGCGGAAATCCCTATCGCGTCGATGACTGGACCAGCGGCTTCTGGACCGGCGAGGTATGGCTGGCCTATGAGAACGCCGGCGGCGAAGCCATAAAAGCCCGGCTGAGGGAAATTGGAGACAAGCAGGTGGAAACTTTTCTGGAGCGCATCGACAAAAAGCTGGCCGTCAACCACCATGACATGGGCTTCCTGTACATTCCCTCCTGCGTAGCGGCCTATAAGCTGACGGGAAACCCCCATGCCAAAGAAGCGGCCGTCAAGGCGGCCGACCAGCTGATGACCCGCTACCAGCCCGCCGGCGGATATATCCAGGCCTGGGGCAATACGGATTCGGTGGAGGATTACCGGCTGATCATCGACTGCCTGCTGAACATCCCTCTGCTGTACTGGGCCACCGAGATCACTGGGAACCCCCGCTACCGCGAGGTTGCGGAGAACCATATCACCACCGCGCTCAAATATCTTGTCCGGGACGACGACTCCACCTGGCACACCATTTTCTTTGATGCAGAGGGAAGCTTTGTGCGCGGCGCCACCTGTCAGGGCTATAAGGACGCTTCCGCCTGGGCCCGCGGCCAGGCGTGGGGAATCTACGGCACAGCCATCGCCTATAAGAACACCGGCCGCGCCGAGTATATCGAATACTTCAAGCGAGTATCCCGCTATTTCCTGAGCCACCTGCCTGACGACATCTGCCCCTTCTGGGATCTGAGTTTTGGCAATGGGGATGGCGACCAGCCCCGAGATTCCTCATCTTCCGCCATCGCCGCCTGCGGTTTCCTGGAGATGAGCAAATATCTTCCCGATGAGGACGCGGCCTTTTACACGTCCGCCGCCAAAAAGCTGCTGGGGAGCCTCATCCGAAACTACCAGGTCACGAACCCGGCGGTTTCCAACGGCCAGCTGCTGCACGGTGTCTACGCAAAATCCACGCCTTATAACACCTGCAAAAATGCCGGTGTCGACGAATGTGTCATCTGGGGCGATTACTTTTTCATGGAAGCCCTGACCCGTCTGCTGAAGCCCGACTGGAATATTTACTGGTAGGGATCAACACCTTTCTTGATGCCTTGCTGTCAGGAACCCGCGGCGATCTCCAGCCGGTCAGAGCTCCCCCAGCTTCGCCGCTTCGGCGGCCCAGTGGCCGGCAAACCCGTCATTCTGCCGCCGCATCCAGTCCATGACCGATTCCTCCAGCCTCTTTGCCAGAGCCCCGTTTTCCGGCTCAGTCAGATCCAGCGGATGCTGCTGCTGGGGATCATCCGCGGTGCAGTACAGGTACCGTGCCGGGACGGGCTGGAGCTTATAGCCCAGCTCCATGACATAGGTGTGGGTCTGAGTGCGCACGCCGCGCCAGCCGTAAATCAGCGGGTCTTTTCCCGCCGATTCGAACTGTCTTACCACAGCTTCTCCTCCGGGGCACGCGCAGAGATAGCTGACCCGGTTCAGATCCTCCTGCTCCGTCAGGATATACCGGGAACAGTCTTCCCCTTCCACCGTGCCGGGAATCTCAGCCCCCAGCAGCCCCAGCAAAGTGGGCATCATGTCCTGGCTTCCGATGCAGGTGCGGCAGAGGCGCTTGTGATTGCCCGCTACACGCACAACGAACGGGATGTGGATCGATTCCTCATACCACACGTGCTTACCCATCAATCCATGGGAGCCCATCATATCCCCATGGTCGGAGGAAAGCACGATCACGGTATCTTCATACAGCCCCTCCTGCCGCATGAATTCCATCAGCCGGCCAAATTGGTCATCCAGGCCGCTGACGGCGGCATAGTACCGGCGTGTATTCAACCGCAATTCTTCTTCCGTATAATTCACCTGTTCACCCGTATGGTGATGGATGTGATCCAGATCCACGTTGTTCTTCAGTTCCACATCGGGATAAAGGTCCAGATACCGCTGCGGAACCTGGTCATAGTAGCTGTGGGGCGGGTTCCAGGAGAGAAACATAACGAAGGGACGGTTCGGATCACGCGCCTGGCGCAGATACTCGATGGCTTTGTCGGTTTCGTGCTCCACTGACCACACCCCAGGGCAGATCATTTGGGGCGAATCCTGCCAGTAGTGCGGGGTCAGATGCTTGTCATAGGTGCCATACGAGTACCAGTAGTCGAAGCCATGGCGGCGGGGCCCCGGCGGGGTATAGGCGTCCCAATCCCTGGCTCCGGACACAGGCGCGGGGTCGTGGTTCACCTCCGGCTCGTCCAAATGCCATTTCCCAATATAGGCCGTCTGATATCCCTCCTTCCCCAGGGTCTGGGCAATGCTGATCTCTTCGTCCCGCAGCCGAAGGGGGAGCCCTGTTTTGCAGTTTGTGAAGAAGCCGAGGCTCAAGGGATACCGGCCCGTAAGCAGGCTGGCCCGGTGGGGGGAGCAGACGGGGAAGGTGCTGAAGGCGTGGTCGCAATAGGTGGCGTCCGCACAGAAACGATCCATGTTAGGCGTTTTGACCGGGTCGGCATGGGCCCAGCCCATAGCATCGGCCCTCCACTGATCCGCAAAAATAAACAGCAGATTTTTTCCCTTACTCATACTCATGGTTTGCTCCCTTCCTTGGCGCCGGATGGAGTTCAGCGCCAATATCCAGTTTGTTCAGTTTAAGAGGCTGGCCGAAACCGGCTGCTGCTTTTCTAATATTTAAGATTACAATATTCCATCTATTATGTCAATGTATAAGGACGGCCAATTGAAACCCGTTGTGGACGGTATGCGTTTATGGAGCCACGGCAGGCATATGCGCCCAGGACATGGATGGCCCTTGCAGCCACGCGGATTTCGCACAGTTCACCTATCCGGATTCCCTCATAGTGAATCGCAAGAAAATAAAACAACATAAGGAGCGAAAACGAATATGGACATCCGTTATTCCGCCAACCAGCGCGACGTGAAGCGCTATACCACCCAGGAGCTTCGGGACGAATTCCTGATCCAAAACCTTTACCAGCCCGATCAGGTTCAAGCGGTCTACTCCCATGTGGATCGGATGGTCACACTGGGGATCATGCCGGTGGAGGAAACGGTTCCCATCGACAAGGGCATCGACATCTGGCACAACTTCGGCACCCAATATTTCCTGGAGCGCCGGGAGGTCGGTTTCTTCAATTTGGGCGGGGACGGCGTGTGCTGCGTAGATGGGACGGACTATCCCATGGGTCATAAGGACTGCATCTATATCACCCAGGGTTCCCGGACGGTTGCCTTCCGCAGCTGCGATCCGGCCCAGCCCGCCCGCTTCTACGGCGTGTCCGCCCCGGCCCACTGCGCCTATGAGACGAGGCTGATCAGGCTGGCCGACGCCGCCAAGAAGCCCTTGGGCTCGATGGAGGCCTCCAACAAGCGGGTGATCAACCAGTTCATCCATCCGGATGTGCTCAAAACCTGTCAGCTTTCCATGGGCATGACCGTGCTGGAGCCGGGCAGCGTGTGGAACACCATGCCAGTCCACACCCACGAGCGGCGCATGGAGGTGTACACCTACTTCGACATCCCCGAGGGCGAGGTGGTATTCCACCTGATGGGTGAGCCCACCGAAACCCGCCACATTGTCATGCACAATTATGACGCGGTGATTTCCCCCTCCTGGTCCATCCACGCCGGGTGCGGCACTGGAAGCTATACCTTCATCTGGGCTATGGGCGGCGAGAACCAGGCCTTTGATGACATGGACACAGTGCCCACCACCGAGGTGCGCTGAGATGGAGCTGCGAATTACAATTACCGGGGCCGACGGGCGGGTAAAGGCCCAGGCCGAAGGTACGGACCGTGTGATGCTGGTGTACGCCGCGCCATACGCGGAAGGGGACGTAATCCGTATGAGCGGCAGCGCCCCCGGCTATGTGGCGGCTATGCTGGAGGACAGCATGGCGGAAGCCTTTGGCTATTTGTCCGGCGGGTTTTGCCTGGCAGTGCCCTTCGGAGAGAAACGGGTGAGCTATTCCCCGAAATCCTTTACGGGAGACATCCATATGCTGTGGGCCAGGCAGGCGGATCCCCGGGAGGTGGGCGCTTATCGGAACCTGGCGCTCAATCCCTTGGACAGCCACGACAATACGGGATTTTTCCCCCACGCCTCAGCCAATGTGGAAACCCGGGGCGAATCCGTTTTTGCCGCCCGCAACGCCATTGACGGCTGTTATGCCAATGACAGCCACGGCCCGTGGCCCTATCAGAGCTGGGGCATCAACCGGGACCCGGAGGCGGAACTGACCCTGGACTTTGGCCGGGATGTGACCATTGATCAGCTGGTATTCACCCTGCGGGCGGATTTCCCCCATGACAACTGGTGGAAACAGTGCACCGTATGGTTCTCGGACGGCTCCAAGATTACTCCGGCCTTTGTGAAAACAGGGATCCGCCAGGTGATCGACATGGCGCCCCGCACCGTACGCTGGCTGAGAATCGGGCAGCTTATTAAGGACGAGGATGACCCGTCCCCCTTCCCCGCGCTGACGCAGATCGAGGCATGGGGACGGAACAGCCACATCACTTAGTCGGGAGGCTTTATTTAGGAATCCCTTTTCTTTGGATGGAAAAATTGCGCTGGTCACCGGCGCGTCCTACGGCATCGGCCCGGGCTATATCGCCACACGCCAGACCGCGCCCCTGCGGGAGCCTCAGCCCGACGGCTCCGAGCACCCCTTTGACCAGATCATCCTGGCCAAGACCCCGGCCAACCGCTGGGGCGAGGCGTCCGACCTGGGCGGCCCGGCGGTGTTCCTGGCCTCCGCCGCCTCCGACTTCGTGAACGGCCATGGCAAATAGCCGTAATTTTCTCAGAAGCAACAAAAAAACGCCCCTGCTTGCCGGATAGCGCACGACCTGGCAGGTGGGGGCGTTGCGTAAAATGAGAAGTTCAATTTGCAGCAAAATGCCATCTTTTTCTATCTCCAAATTTATTATTCTGCTGAGTTTACTGTGGATTTCAGCAGAATTTTTGCTTTTGTCAACAGGTCCCTTATTGTACCTTATCCGAGGAAAATGACGGCTGCTTTGAAATAGAAGAAAGGGATTTCAACTGTGTCATTAGGAGATATACCGGCCCACAAGCCGGGGAAGTCGCCATTCCCGAAAAAATTAATGGGCGAGAGTTTCAGCGGCAAGGGCCACGCAGCGCACATCTGCAAAGCTTCTTCCCCGACTTTCACGAGAGCAGCAGGCAGAGCAGATGGCGCTCCGCGGCCTGGAAAACCTGCCGCTTTGCCGTTTGGCCGAGAGCGGGATGACGTGGCTGAAAAATCGAACCCACGATCACCGGCCCGAGGTGAAAGCATTGGCCTGCATGGTCTATTCAGAGTGCTTTCCCCGTCTGGCGCGAAACCAAAGGAAGCAAGAGCTGTCCATCCGGGCGTTGGAGCTGAGGTCGATGGCGGCGTCTGCGAGCCCTGTGGCGACCTGGTGTATATCAAAGAGATCCATCAAGTCAGCCGGACACCGCCGACCGTCGTCCGCACTCAGAAGGATGGTGCACCCCAGGCAATGGAACCCCAGCCCAAAGACCTGGCGAAGCGGTTGAAATGGATCGTACATATGCTGGAAATTTTCTGGTGGGGAGAGGATTATTGCGATCCTGCCGATACTGAACCAGAGGGATTTCCTCTATGGAATAGAACCCGACTAGCACCATGACGGGACTTTGAAAGGTTTGTGCGGATGGACAAACTTGCAGTTCGTGGAACTGAGGCCAACATCCAGTAGAAGCCAAATCAGAATGACTGCATCAGCTTGACCGATATTGCCCAAATAAGTGGTGTTCGGTTCTTTTGGCAGGGGCGAACACTTTAGAACCCCCGGCGGTTGAGCTCTACACCCAAAACCAAATCGGAGCCCAGCGCAGCGGGTCCGATTTGGAGAGGAGGAGCAGCGAAATGAGTGCACTCCGACGTGGCGCAATGTAGCAAAATCGCTTTTTCAGAAAGCTTTGCAGCGCAACGGGCTCCCTATGTCTGAAGCAACTTATAACTTTTGCATATAGCTTATTTGTGTTGCTCTGCCAGCCACTGCCACAGGCTGACTCCATCTTCTTCGCATTCATTGTTAAAGAAATACAGCCAGGACCAATGCCCCTGATATTGATATGGGCCGCCGTTGTCATCAGTGTATAAGCCGGACGTATCATGTGTGTCATCAAAAACACTGGTGTGGACATCTGCTCCAATTGCCCGCAGACGGGATATGGTGGGAACCTCATGGGTCTCCGGGTCTACCGTCTCATCATTTTTCGCATAGACAAACCAAATGGGCAGATCCTTGATCCCTTCCAGCTGTGCGTCCGTGATTCCTTCGTCCAGATAGGCCTCACAAATGGGATAAGCGGCGGCAAAATAGTTGGGATAGTTTAGGATCAGGTCCATAGTCATAAAGCCACCATTGGAACAGCCGCCGACATAGATCCGATCTGTGTCAATATCCTCGTGGGAGTCAACATAGCTTTCGATCAGTTCCATCAGTGTTGTCAGGTAGATCGAGTCGGTGCCGGGATTATCATCCCATTTGCCTTTCTCCTGATAGGCCAGCCAAAAGCCGTCTGTCTGGGGAGACAGAACATAGGCCCCACCCATGATGGACTGGAATTCCTCGCCATAGAGGGCTGTCACTTTATTACCCAGCACAGGGATGGAGGCGTCCGTTCCGCCCTCTCCCGCACCATGGAGCCAGATGACCAACGGGTGCTTTGCCCCATCGCCGGCAGGGGAATAGGCGGCATAGGTCAAAGTCTTTCCATCCGCTCCGGTATAGCTACCAGACAGATCCACCCTGTCCAACTGGGGGATTAGGGCAGCGCCGAGGTCGATCTTCTTTTCCACAGACAGGCCGGTAATCTCGGAACCGTCCTCGGCCGTCAGGGTGCTGCCCTCCGTGAGCGAAACGGTCAGTTCATAGGGATCGCAGTAAGTGTTCACACTGGTCATCAGCCCATAGCAGAACGGTGAGCCTGTGCTGGGCGCATAGGCCATTTCCAAAGCGATCATGCTGGAGGCGCCGTTTACAGCCTCCCCGTTCGCGTCACATGGGTATGCCGCCAGAATTGTACGGTCATTTTTACTGGAAAAATGGATACCCAGCGGCAATCCGTCCAGGGATTCCCGCTTTTCTGCCACAGAAAAGGCCCCGACGGATACAGAATCCGCAGTTACCGCTCTGTCCAGCGACAGGATGGTCTTTGTGACGGCGGGCCCCCAGTCGAACCCCTCGATCACTACAGCCTGTGTGCCTGTGGCGGTTCCCGCATCCGGGGCCGCAGCTCCGCAGGCCGGCAGCCCCAATAGCATAACAGCGGCCAAGATCAGCGCAAGCGATGGATGACGTTTCATTATATCCCCCTCCTGAAAAATTTATCGGGGCCTCCCAAGGAGCCCGGGAGGCCCCGATAAATATGGTTCGGTGCTGCTTTATTCCTTTTCTGTGATGATAATCTGGGCCCTCTTTCGCTTGCTGTGCTTGATATCCCTGCGGACGATCAGCACGACGCCCAGAACGAACAGCGCATAGAACAGGCCGACCACCACATACGCCACAATCTTCCAGGCAGCGGGCGTGTAGGAGAAGGAGCTCCCGGGCAGAATGCCATTCATGGCCGAGCTGTTGACCAGCGAATAGGCGTAATTGTGGATAGCCTTTCGGGCCGCCTGAACATAGGTCGCCTCTTTGGTATCCAAGGTGCCGGTGCCGATCAGCAGCGTCATCGCTTCCAGATTCAGGTTGCCGTCCTCTCCGGCCAGCAGGGACTGGCTCAGATTACCTGTCATGCCGTCGGAGATGATCGCGCCCCGGAACCCCCATTCATTCCTGCACACATCGGTCAGCAGCGCGTAAGAGCCGCCGGTATAGGTGGTTCCGATGGAGTTGTAGGAGGACATCATGGCCGACGGTGGCCTGGATGGTTTTAGTCTCCATCTGTCCGCCGCAGCTTTGATTAGGATAATAGGAGATCGTGGCCTCGGCGTTCTTCACGGCGATCTCGAAGGGTTTCAGATAGATCTCCCGGATCGCCTGCTCGTTGGCCCAAGTGCATACGCCGTGCCGGTTGGTTTCCTGCTCGTTCAGCGCAAAGTGCTTGATGTAAGTGGTGATGCCGTTTTCCATCATTCCCTCAATGCAGCCCTTGGCGATCCAGCCAGCCAGGACGCCGTCCTCGGAAAAGTATTCATAGACTCGGCCGCCAAAGGCGGAGCGGTGGGTGTTGACGGCGGGGGAATACCACCCGGCGTAGCCGAGGGTCGGGTTGGCGATGCTCTCCTCGGACAGCGTGACGCCAAATTCATAGGCCAGCTGCTCGTTCCAGGTATAGCCCAGCACCGCGCCGGCGCTGTAGGCGCAGCAGCCGCTGTCCTTATGCCATCCGGCGCTGCCGTCCTGGGCGCTGGTGCCGGGCAGGCCGATGGAAAGCATGGGATCGTTGCCGTAGCCCAGCCACGCCAGGCCCTCCATATCCTTCAGCGTCAGCTGATCCAGCAGATCCTCCCACAGGGGATCGTCGTAGTCAAGGCCGCGCATATCGATCAGCTGCAGCCCGTTGTCAGCATTCAGAGTGGGCATCACAGCGCCGGGATCAGTATGCTCGCTGGGGTCGAATTTCTTCAGGGCATCGGACAGCTTGACGCCAGCGATTTCCCGCTCCACATTTCGGAGAGGGTCATCCGGCGCCTGGGGGAAGGTTCCGGCAAAGTCAGACCGGGACATATTTCGGATATAACCGTCGGTCTGCGTATCGGTGAACATGGCGGAGACGTCGTCAAAGCGGTTGACTGCCGGAACCTCGTCGCTGGTACGGGGATTGCCCTCGTCGTACACACTGGCGGAGACCTCCACCTCGACGCTGTCAAAAACAGTGTGGGCATCCTCACGCACGGAGAGGATATAGCTGCCACCGCTGAGCACATAGCAGCCCGCATTTTTATAGTCGTAGGAAGCCATGTCCTCCTCGGCAAAGCGCAGCGTCACCTGGGCAGAAGCCCCTGGTGCGATATCGCCGGTTTTCTCAAAGGCCAGCAGGTTGACCTCCGCCTTTTCGATGCCTTCTGCGGGATCGTAGGGAGGCGTGAAGTACAGCTCCACAGCGTCTTTCCCAGCCGCACTGCCGGTGTTGGACACTTCGACGACGACCTGATAGGTCCCATCTGCGGCCCTGTCAACGCTCACGATTTTTTGCTGGAAGGTGGTGTAGGACAGGCCGTAGCCGAAGGGGTAGACCACCTGCTCGTCATAGTCGAAGCCCGCGTAGTTGCCGTTCAGCGCTTCGGTGTAGGCGGTCTCATAATACTTATAGCCCACATAAATGCCTTCCGCGTAATTGACAAAGGTATTGGCGCCATCAGAATAGGAGAAATCCCCAAAATTCACAAAGGTGGGGTCTTTGGTCAGGTCAGCGGTAAAGGTATCAGTGGTATGGCCGGAGGGATTGACCGTGCCCTTGATGATGCTGGCCAGGGAGTTGAAGCCGGTGGAGCCAGGGAAACCCACCCACAGGATGGCGTCAACCCCGTCGTCGTGTTCCAATTCCCCGAGCTCCATGGGGTTGGTGGAGTTGAACACGACAATGACCTTGCTATAATTGGCCTTGGCAAACTCCACCATGCCTTTTTCCTCCGCGGTCAGCTCCAGCTGGTGCTGGCCGGTCTCAATGTTGGCGGCCTCCTGGGCAACATGGGCGTTGCCCGCCTGGTAGGCCCGTCCAACGTCGGAGTCCACATAGGCTTTCAGGTCGGTGAGCAGGTCCGCGTTCTCAGAGCCGGAGCGCCCGATGAAGATGATGGCTGCGTCATCACCATTGACCGCAAATGTATAGTCGGAGGCCGGAATTTCTGAGACGAAGAAGTAGTCGCTGTCCCCTACTGCGCCCGTCTCGCCCTGCTGGAAATAGGACTGGTAGTGGTCGGAGAAAAAGGCGGAGACCTCCTCGTTCACGACGAAACCGGCGTTTTGGAACGCTTCTTTGGGATAGACCAAGCCCGTGCTGCTGACGGTGCCCGCGCCGGTGCCGCTGAAAACGGGATCCACAGACCGCCTGCCCAGCAGAGAAACGCCGGAGGCGGCCAGCGGCAGGGAACCGTCCTGGTTCTTCAGGAGGATGATTCCCTCATTGCAGATCTTTTCCGTCGCGGCAAAGCCGTTTCGCATGGACTCCTCTGCGGTCAAAGCCGATGCGTAGTACTGGGTCTCCCAGTCCTGTGTCCCGTCAGCGTATTTGACCGAGATCGTATCGCCGGACAGGTCGGTATAGCTGATCAGTGCGGTCTGGAACAGACTCATCACCGCCGTGCCCAAGATGGCGATGACGAGGACCAGTACCAGGACCGGGGTCCACAGGATCGTGAACAATACATTGCCCATCGGCTTACGCTGTTTCTTTTGTTTTTGCTGTTTTTTCATCATGATCCCCATCCCTTTCTGCTATGCGCACCCCGGCTGATGGAGCGTATCCTCCCCTTGACCAGGGATCGCAAACTCTATGTTGGAATCCTATCATGTTTAACGCCGATATTGGTGCCCATGTACCTGATTGGTCGTTTTTGCGGCGTAACTTACCGCCGGCGCGGGCGCTGCGCCCAATAAAAAACGGGCCAAGGACGGGAAAGCCCGCCGATGGCCCGTTGGCATATTTATAACGTTATGACTGATAAAGGGGGATCGTCACACGGAACAAGAAAATTTCGTCGTCATTCTGGACTGTCAGGAAACCGCCGTATTTCTCTGCCGTATAACGGATGCTTTTCAGCCCGAAGCCATGGTATCCCACATCCTCCTCCTTGCTGGTTCCAGGCAGGTCGCCGTCGTAGGCAGGCTGCGGGCTGCAGTAATTTTCCAATTGGAGGAACACCATGTCCACCCGGGAGAACACGGCGACCGTAATGATCCGCTGTTCCGGATCGCCCAGTTTGCTGACGCTTTCAATGGCATTGTCCAACGCGTTGCCAAAAATGGTGTAAATGTCCACCGCGTCCATAAATTCAAGACAGGCGCCGTCCGCGACGCAGGTCAGGGTAATGCCCCTGGCTTCACAAAGCAGGCTCTTTTCAGTGAGGACGGTGTCCAGAATATGGTTTCCTGTCTTTACCACGGAATCATAGATCATGACCGCCTGCTCCAGGCTATGGATGCTTTCCTCCCGCTGCGTCTGGTCTGAAATCTGCTTCAGTGCGGCGATCTGATACTTTAGGTCGTGGCATTTCCGATTGATCAATTCCACGTTTTCTGCCGACATCTCATACTGGGCCTTCTGCTGGAGCCAGAGCTGCTGCTGTACATCTAATTCATGCTGAAGTGTCAGCCGCTTTTGCTGGCCCGCCTGTGTCCACAGCGTCAGGAAGCAGCAGACCATGGCATAAAGCAGGCAGATCTGGTAGAGCGGTGCACTGGCTTCCTCCAGGTTTTGAGCATTTGCCCCAAGCACCAGGGCGATGGCCAGAGCGCAGAGCGTTGTCCACAGGGAATAGATCCGGTCGATTCGAAAATGTCCCTGGGTGGGGAGCTGCCTTGCGAACAAAAAATAGGCCGCCGCATAAACAGCCGCATAGAGAAGGGCATGGATGGGCAGAAAGGCCAGGAAGCTGCCGCTGGGGCTTTGTGGAAAGAAAAAGTGGCGGAAGCAGTGGGCGAAGTGCTGTGTCAAATAGGCGCAGGTGGCGCAATAAAATGCCTCCCAGGGCGATATCTGGCAGCAGGCAAGGGCAAAACAGGCAACAGCTGTATAGGAAAATGCCGCATAAGCCAGGGAAATCAGGAGATCCCGTCCAGAGTGGATCGGCAGGATGAACAGAACCCCTGCCAACAGCAGAATCGGCAGGATAAGCGTGGCTGCGCTCATGCTGATTGCGCGGATCCAGAAATTCCGCCGCCGCTATAATTGGGATGCATATAGCAGGGTGGCTGTCAAAAATTCCACAGGGAGGATCATCGAGCTCAGCACATACTGTATGATGAGGATCACCACAGCCCACCCCCCATGCAGTCCGAGAGGGCCTGCAGAAATTCCTTCCGTTTGGACCGGCTTAGCGGGAGCTCACGGCCGGATACCAAGACGCTATCCTTGCGCAGGCCCGTGACATTGCGGAGATTTACCATATAGCTGTGACTGTTTCGTGCGAAACAAAGCCCGGAAAGCTGCTTTTCCATCTCCTGGAGCGAGCCTCTGAGAACATACTCCTCCTGCGCCGTATGGATGTGAAGGCGGTGATTGATGACCTCAATATACAAAATGTCGTCGACGGAAACGCGCTTGTCCTCACCATCTGCGCTGACCAGCAGATAATGCCGCTTGTGCTGGCTGACAATGTTCACCGCCTTCTTCAGCTTCAGCGCGAGCTGAGCATATTTTACCGGCTTCAAAACAAAGTCCATCGCGTCTACTTCATACCCCTTAATGGCAAAACGCGCCATATTTGTGATAAAGATCAGAACTACGGCAGGATCGAATTTTCGAATGCGCTGAGCGGCGCTCATACCGTCCAAATGAGGCATTTCGATGTCCATGAAAATGATGTCCCATACTGCGCGGTAATTTTCAGTGATCTCAATGCCATCTGAGAATTTGACGATTTCCACGTCCAGCCCAGCTTCCCGGCAGAAGCGTTCCGCATATTCACTGAGTTGTTCCGACATGGCCGGTTCGTCCTCCACAATAGCGATCCGAATCATGATGACACCTCACTTTACATGGAAAGTACCAAGCCATCTTCTGATTTTCAACATTTGTTTGCGTATTTTCTGAATAGAGAACTGTACTTCCCATATGACAAGTTTATCTGCAAAAATTACACATTGAGAAACTAAACGCCATATCAAGCGGAAGAGAAAGCCATGAACTGCAAGGCTTACGGTTTACATATTATAATCTTTATCTGTCACGGCAATATCTCCAAGCTTTTTCTCTCATTATAATGCCCAAATCAAATAAATACAATGGCTACATACCACTGGCCAAAATCGTTTTGACTATTTGGACTCTGTTTTCCTACCAAGGGCAAGTTGTCAATGTTGTAGGTGAATTGGTGAATTCATTTGAGCGTCATCTCGCTAACCTGTTTCTCAATTTGATGAGTCTCTCTACGCTGTTTGATATTCCCTTTTATCCTCTGCACCAGCTCAAATGTCTCCAGGTCAATGATAGGTTCATGGGCATCTTCCACCAAGTACGAGTCAAGCTGACCTGTGTTCTTTTCCCGCCTGCCAGTTAATAAATCGGCCGTGAAGGTTTTTTGCACCCGCACCTCGCCGGCATACTTTTCCTTGCTCAGCATTCGGTCAATGGTTGAGGTACTCCACTCTGATTTGCCTGTTACCGTTTTGATCCCATGCTCCTCCAGATACCGCTTGATCTTGCGCACCCCGTTACCTTGAATGTAGAGGTCGAAGATTTTGCGCACGACCTCGGCTTCCTCCGGCACAATTTGCAGAACGCCATCCGGCCCTTTGGTGTAGCCGAGGAACTGTGTGTGGTTCAAAACAAAACCTCCATGATAATTGCTGAATAGCAGTATATCATGGAGGTTTGAAATTAGAAAAGCTACATTTCAAACCTGTGTAACAAGGTTGAAATGTAGCTTTCAACTTGGCAGGGGCGAACACTTTAGAACCCCCGGCGCAATAAGCATCCAATCACCCGCATGGCCAATTCCACAGCGCAACTCACCAAATTCTAATCACCGCAGTCCTTTGATACGAGCTTCGACAGCGCCTGATGGATCCCTTCCGCAAAGGCCAGGTGGCCCATCTCGGAAAAATGCACACCGTCATATGTGAGACCGATCTCCCAACTGCCTGCGTCGGCAAAGCTGATATTCAGCAGCCGGGCGACATCCTCATAGCACTCAGCCAGGCTGTGGGAAGCAGCTATGGTTTTCTCGTCCTGCACCCAATCGCCCAGCGCCATAGGCGGCGGGGCAATCAGGAGAATCTCACGGGACTTTTCCCAGCTGTCTGCGTGGAGCAGCGCGGTCAGGAACCGCTCCATCCGATCCGCGCATTCTCTGGCAGACGGACAGGATGGTTGAAGCAG
>ERZ808051.334-NODE-334-length-56978-cov-5.282069_pt1 | contig 56978 bp, 53 predicted proteins | sample MGYA00380199_ERZ808051 | MGnify/ENA primary metagenome ERZ808051 (study PRJEB31490, sample SAMN06133391) | mouse gut metagenome | isolation source: J11 | host: mice | place: China: Chengdu | collected 2015-05 ... | reverse complement strand
CAAGGACGGTTCCTACATCAGGTTCGACGAGAACGCAGCGGTCATCATCAAGGATGACAAGACACCCAGAGGAACCCGTATTTTTGGGCCGGTAGCAAGAGAGCTTCGTGAAAAGCAGTTCATGAAGATCGTATCTCTGGCTCCCGAAGTGCTGTAAGGAGGTGCTATATGTCAAGCTTAAAGATTAAAAAGGGCGATACAGTAAAGGTAATTGCCGGCAAGGACCGCGATGCGGAGGGAAAGGTAATTGCTGTAGATATGAAGAAGGGAAAGGTGCTCGTTGAGGGAATAAACATGATTACCAAGCATGCGAAGCCTTCCCAGGCTAACCCCAACGGCGGTATTGTTCATAAGGAAGCTCCTATTGATATCTCAAACGTTATGCTTGTCTTTAAGGGCAAGGCAACCAGAGTGGGCTTTAAGATGGACGGCGAAAAGAAGGTCCGTTATGCAAAGTCAACTGGCGAAGTAATTGACTAATCAATAGGAAGGAGGAAACTAAACATGGTCAGATTAAAAGATTTGTACTATGAGACAATCGTAGAAGCAATGACAAAGAAGTTTGGATATAAAAATGTTATGCAGGTTCCCAAGCTTGAGAAGATTGTCATCAATATGGGTGTCGGAGAGGCGAAGGAGAACGCGAAGGTTCTTGAGAACGCTGTGTCTGATATGGAGATCATCACCGGACAGAAGGCGGTTCTCACCAAGGCGAAGAAATCCGTGGCTAACTTTAAGATCCGTGAAGGCATGGCGATCGGATGTAAGACCACTCTGCGCGGCGATAAGATGTATGAGTTCCTTGATCGTCTTGTAAACCTGGCGCTGCCCCGCGTGCGCGACTTCAGAGGTGTCAACCCCAACGCATTCGACGGCAGAGGAAACTATGCGCTCGGCATCAAGGAGCAGTTCATTTTCCCTGAGATCGAATACGACAAGATCGACAAGACCAGAGGTATGGATGTCATCATTGTAACAACAGCAAAAACCGACGAAGAGGCACGCGAGCTGCTCAGACTGTTCAATATGCCTTTCGCAAAACAATAAGGAGGTAAATTTCTCATGGCTAAGACAGCATTGAAGCTTAAACAGCAGCGCAAGCCCAAGTTTTCAACCCAGGCTTATACCCGCTGCAGGATTTGTGGTCGTCCCCACGCTTACTTAAGAAAATATGGCGTTTGCAGAGTTTGCTTCCGTGAGCTGGCATATAAGGGCGAAATTCCCGGTGTCAAGAAAGCAAGCTGGTAACGGCGAGCGGTTCACCGTTAAATATGATGAGAAGTATAAGGAGGAGGTCACAAAATGACAATGAGCGATCCTATTGCAGATATGCTTACAAGAATCCGTAACGCAAATTCTGCTAAGCATGATACAGTTGATATACCCGCTTCCAAGATGAAGATGTCTATCGCACAGATTCTTCAGGATGAGGGATATGTAAGCAGGTATGATATTATTGACGACGGCAGCTTCAAGACTATCCATATCACCTTGAAGTATGGCGCTGATAAGACAGAGAAGGTTATCTCCGGCATCAAGAGAATTTCCAAGCCGGGTCTGCGCGTATATGCGGGCAAGGATGAGCTGCCCAGAGTGCTTGGCGGTTTAGGTATCGCAATCATCTCTACCAACCAGGGCGTTATCACCGACAAAAAGGCGCGTGAGCTTCAGGTTGGAGGAGAGGTTCTGGCGTTTGTATGGTAACAGGGTTTCGCAGGTGGGACCTGACGAAAAGAATTTCCAAGGCTTTAGAGGACGTTGCCTAAGAATTTAAGTTTCGTCCTTGGGAGACTCCGCAGCGAAGAATTTTCCGGGAGATCCCGGCGAATGTATTCCGGCAGGATATCTCTCAAGGAAGGATTTGCAAAGTATGTATCAGGTTGTTTGTTTATATAAAATACAGGAGGTACGGGCATGTCACGTATAGGTAGAATGCCAATCGCGATCCCCGCAGGTGTGACTGTGGAGGTTGCAGAAAATAACAAGGTGACCGTTAAGGGTCCCAAGGGTACGCTGGAGAGAGTGTTACCCGCAGAGATGGAAATAAAAGTGGAAGGTGCGCAGGTGCAGGTCAACAGACCCAATGACATCAAGAAAATGAAGTCTCTCCACGGTCTGACCAGAACTCTTATCAACAACATGGTTGTAGGCGTTACCGACGGCTTTGAGAAGAAGCTGGAGGTAAACGGTGTCGGTTACAAGGCTGCAAAGAGCGGCAAGAAGCTGACTCTGAACCTGGGATATTCTCATCCTGTTGAGATGATTGACCCTGAAGGCATCGAAACGACCGTTGACGGCTTGAACATTACCGTTAAGGGTATCGACAAGGAAAAGGTTGGTCAATTTGCAGCTGAAATCAGAGATAAGAGAAGACCTGAGCCTTATAAGGGCAAGGGCATCAAGTATGCTGACGAGACGATCAGACGTAAAGTTGGTAAGACAGGTAAGAAATAACAGATAAGGAGAGTGTGAAGATGGTTAACAAGGCATCAAGAAAAGAAGTTCGTGCTAAAAAGCACATGAGAATTCGTAACCGCCTCAGCGGTACTGCCCAGAGACCTCGTCTGGCAGTATTCAGAAGCAATAATCACATGTATGCTCAAATTATCGACGATACTGTTGGGAATACATTGGCGTCTGCTTCCACGCTTGAGAAGGAAATCAAGAGCGAGCTGAAACAGACGAATGACGTTGATGCAGCGGCATATTTGGGCACTGTCATTGCCAAGAGGGCAATTGAAAAGGGCATTAAGCAGGTTGTTTTTGACAGAGGCGGCTTTATATATCATGGTAAAGTTGCAGCATTAGCTGACGCAGCCAGAGAAGCTGGCTTGGAATTCTAGGAAAGGTAGAGGAATACATCATGAAACAAACGATCATAGATGCAAGCCAGTTAGAATTAACTGATAAGGTGGTCACCATCAAGCGTGTTACCAAGACTGTCAAGGGCGGCCGCAATATGCGTTTTACGGCTCTGGTGGTAGTCGGCGACGGCAACGGTCACGTGGGAGCAGGCTTGGGCAAGGCAGTTGAAATTCCCGAGGCCATCCGCAAGGGCAAGGAAGACGCGATGAAGCATATCATCAATGTTGCGCTGGATGAGAACAACTCCATTACACATGACTTTGTAGGTAAGTATGGCTCTGCAAACGTTCTGCTTAAGAAGGCTCCCGACGGAACCGGTATCATTGCAGGAGGTCCTGCGCGTGTGGTTTGTGAGCTTGCGGGCATCAAGAACATCCGTACCAAGTCTCTGGGCTCCAATAACAAGCAGAATGTGGTGCTTGCAACGATCACAGGCTTGAGACAGCTTAAGAGCCCTGAGGAAGTGGCAAAGAGCCGTGGTAAATCTGTTGAGGAAGTGATGGCCTGAGAGGGCATCCTTCCAAAATGATGAACACATGTGTGCAGAAGCGTACATGGAGGTAAAAGATTGAATAAAAATGTGTATTCAATTGTTGATTCAAGGGCGCGCCGCAACGCGCAGATGGGTATAAAAATGGCAGATAAGAATTTAAAGATTACTTTGGTAAAGTCCACAATCGGCGCTGTACCGAAGAACAAAGCAACCGTTCAGGCCATGGGTCTTCGCAAGATTGGCAGTTTCGTCATACTTCCTGACAATGATGCCACAAGAGGACAGATCCGTCAGGTGGGCTATTTATTGAAGGTTGAAGAAGCATAATCAGAAAGGAGGTATAAAAATGGAATTATCCAATTTAAGACCCGCTGAAGGTTCTAAGCATAGCGATAATTTTAGGAAAGGCCGCGGTCATGGTTCAGGAAACGGCAAGACTGCAGGCAAGGGACACAAGGGTCAGAAGGCACGTTCCGGAGCACCCAGAGCCGGTTTTGAAGGCGGCCAGATGCCTTTGTACAGACGAATCCCCAAGAGAGGTTTCAAAAACAGGAACAGTAAGGAAATTGTTGTAATCAACGTCAGCGCTTTGGAGCGTTTTGAGGATGGAGCAACAGTAGATGTAAATGCACTTATCGAAGCAGGTATCATTAAAAACCCCAGAGACGGAGTTAAGGTGCTTGGAAACGGAGAACTTACCAAAAAGCTCAATGTGAAGGTAGACGCATTCAGTGCATCTGCAAAAGAAAAGATTGAGGCGCTTGGTGGAACAGCAGAGGTGATGTAAATGTTTACAACCCTGAAAAACGCATTCAAAATCAAGGATCTCAGAAATAAGATATTTTTTACCTTTGCCATGCTTGTTGTGATCCGTATCGGATCACAGCTGCCTGTGCCGGGAATAGACGGCGATTACTTTAAGAGTTGGTTTGCTTCCCAGTCTAACGGCGCGTTTGGCTTTTTTGATGCGATTACCGGTGGTTCCTTCCTGAATGGGTCGATTTTGGCATTGAATATCAGCCCTTATATTACGTCTTCCATCATAATGCAGCTGCTCACGATTGCGATTCCGAAGCTTGAGGAAATGCAGCGTGACGGCGAGGACGGAAGAAAGAAGATGACCGCGATTACGAGGTATGTAACCGTGGTCCTGGCGCTGATTCAGGCAACGGCTATGTCTGTCGGATTCGGCAGACAGGGGCTTTTGCGGGATTACAACGCACTGAATGTGATCTGTGCCATTGCTACGCTTACCGCGGGCAGCGCTTTCCTGATGTGGATTGGCGAGAGAATTACGGAGAAGGGTATCGGAAACGGTATCTCCATTGTGCTCGTCATCAATATTATTTCCAGGCTGCCTGAGGATCTGGCAAATCTGTTTGCACAGTTTGTTATTGGGAAGCCGCCTGCAACTGCAGTTCTCGCTGCGGTGATCATCTTTGCGGTGATTGTTGCAATGGTGGTCCTGGTAATCATCCTGAATGACGGAGTACGACGGATTCCGGTGCAGTATGCAAACAAGGTGCAGGGAAGAAAGATGGTAGGCGGACAGACTTCAAATATTCCTCTGAAGATCAATACCGCAGGCGTTATTCCGGTTATTTTTGCACAGTCTTTGCTTCAGATGCCGATTTTGATTTCTACCTTCGTGGGGTATAATGGCACCGGCGTGTGGAACGAGATACTGAAGTACCTGAATTCCCAATATTGGTGTAATCCGTCTCAGCTGAAGTATTCCATCGGATTATTGGCATATATTGTATTGATTATTTTCTTTGCATATTTCTATACATCCATTACCTTTAATCCTTTGATGGTTGCCGATAACATGAAAAAGCAGGGCGGTTTTATCCCCGGAATCAGACCTGGAAAGCCTACCAGTGATTACCTGAATAAGGTGCTCAATTATATTGTGCTCATTGGCGCTATAGGGCTGACGATTGTTGCGGTTCTTCCCTATATTTTCAGCGGTGTATTTAATGCCAGCGTGTCCTTTGGCGGTACAAGCCTTATCATTATCGTAAGCGTAGTCCTTGAGACTATGAAGCAGGTTGAATCCCAGATGCTCGTGCGCAACTACAAGGGCTTCTTGGAGCGCTGACCGCTCTGCCGGGGATTTTGGTGTCGCGGCACCGAAGGACTTGCAGACAACGGAACGTATAGGCGACAAAAATAAAGACAGGCATGAAAAGCCGGGCAGGAAAACGAAATTCCTGCCCGGCTTTATCATGCCTGTCTTATGTATTTAACGGCTTTAGGCTTCCTCTGCCCGGTATTCACAGAGCGCATTTTCCAGCGTCAGGGTATCCAGAAGCTCTCGTCCGCCCTGGGATCTTCGGTAGAGCTGAATGGAGCCGATACCGCAGGCGCCTGCCCAGAGAGGAAAGCGGGATAAAAGACCGTCAGGGTTTTCGTATTTCAAAAACATGAGCTGGGTCTTTGTGCAGCTTCCGGAAATTTTAACCACAGAGACCTTATTCTGTGCCAGAATATGCCAGATGATTCTTTTGTTTGTCTCCTTTACCTCCCACTTACACCGGTTAAACTCAAAATCCTCGCCCATGTAGGTCAGCTGCAGCATCAGCCTTCTGTGCATGGGGAAGCACAGGAAACGGGGATGACAGCCGTTGATGGCAAGCGCCGAATGGCGCAGCGTCCGTCCGGCCTTTTCGCTGGTGAGGCGGCAGCATGCAAGCTGGAGCCACGGGTTGTTGTAGGTGCGTCCCCAGTGCTTGTCCGCATAGCCATAGCTGTCTTCGGGGGTCACCAAATAGGCTTCACCGTCCAGGGTGACGCTTCCCTTAAAAAAGCTGCGGATGCCCTCCCCATGCCAGTAGCTGTCAAGAGCGTTCAGCATCTGCATGAAACGGCCTCCATAGACCCCCGTGTGGCAGGACACGGCTTTGCTTACCTCAAGATCCCACTCCATGCAGCCTGCGTCTGTCATAAAGGAGCGATGGTTTGCCTCCTGGAGGCTTACATCCACAAATCCGGATATTCTGTCCTCGCTGTAAAAGCAATCCTCTACCTGCATTACGAGGGGGAATTTGGCAGCCTTCAGGGAGGAGATGGGATAAAAGGCATGGAGCTGTTTTCCGGACTCGCCGTTTTCACCCGGAAATATGCCTGCCTTAATCATTATATAGGAGGGCTTCATGCCCCGTTTTTTGTAATAGGGATGTTGACCCAGGACGGGCAGTTCTCCTCCCAGGCGGGGATTAATAATGAAGAATTCCACAAAAAATGTACGACCGGTTCCTGTCTGTGCATGGATTCCCGAGAAGGAATGCCACCAACGCATATATCCTTTTTTTGTCAGGGGCCCCCGCAGCATGCAGGAATTTCTTTTTAAATCAGATTGATTCATCCGTATTCTCTCTGTATTTTCATTAGGGTTCAGAGCATTGCTCTACAAACCGTACCAATTTTAATTTACAATATTTCGTGGCATTGCAATTTATTATACCACTACATATGGGAAATCACAAGAATGCAGGGGGAATTTTTTTAAATATTTTGTGTGTCTGACTTTCTGTCAGAGGCTCTCTGCACAGAGACGGTATATCCAGGCTGACAGATTTAAGGCTTGAATAGGGGGTATCCATATTCTGTTGGTTTTTGGTTAAATGACTTGTTAAAATGAGGCTCAGGGCAAATTCAGCCAGCCTATCTGACAGAATTTCTTGATAAAGCCCGGGAATATGTGCTAAGATGAAACAATGAGGTTTTATTTTTGAGCTGCCGGGAGAAGCAGATACAAAGGAGCATAGACACATGTATACTGAAAGTGATTTGGTCAGAATTGCGAAGCGGGAAAATAACAGAAAGAGAAATTATCTGGTGGTAAATCCGCTTCAGGGAAAGCATATTCCGGTTTCGCCCGGAAAAGCATTGCAGGTATTTTCCGAGCTTGCCGGTCTTTTGGGGGCGTATAAAGATGAGCGATTATTGGTCGTGGGGTTTGCGGAGACAGCCACCGCCATAGGAGCCCAGCTTGCTGTGGAATTGGGCGCAGACTATATACAGACCACAAGGGAGGAGCTTCCCGGTGTGGAATATCTCTATTTTTCGGAGGAACACAGCCATGCCACCGAGCAGAGATTGGTAAAGAATGATTTGGACAGGAGCATAGATAAAATTGACAGAATCATTTTTGCGGAGGATGAGGTCACCACAGGAAAAACCATATTGAATCTTATTACTGTTCTGGAGCAAAACTATGGAAGAAAAATAAAATTTGCGGTGGCATCTTTATTAAACGGAATGCCGGAAGATTCCATGGAGGCATTTGCGGGCAGGGGCATAGGGATATATTATCTGGTGAAAATTCAACATGACAGGTATCCGGAGACAGCAGACAGAGCCGTGGAGGACGGAATTTATCACCAGGAGGATGTAACCGGGGGGGAGTATACTGCCCGCTTTGAGTTCGAGGGAAGGCTTGACACCAGAAGGCTCACGAATATGGCGCGGTATAAGGACGCCTGCGGAATATTTTTCGATGAGCTAAGACGACATCTCCCTTTGGAAGGATGTAAAAGGCTTTTGGTGCTTGGCACGGAGGAATTTATGTTTCCTGGGTTGTATGTTGGAAAATGTCTGGAGGAGAGAGGATATTCCGTGAAATTCCATGCCACGACCAGAAGCCCCATTTCGGTGGGCAGCAGTGAGGAATATCCCTTGCATGAGAGGTATGCCTTGTCCAGTCTGTATGAGGACGGTCGGAAGATATTTGTATATGATATCGGGAGCTATGATGCCGTGATCGTGATAATGGAGGCACAGACAGCTGTGCAGGAGGGGTGTAAGGGAGAATTGACCCTGTTAAATGCGCTCAGGAAACGGAATGAGAAGGTTTATCTTGTGAGATGGCGTACTAAAGCAAACAGAGAGGTGTAAAATGAGAAGTTCATATCTGGAGGAGGATGTGATATTGCTGTTAAAGGATATCACAGGTCTGGTACAGCCTCAACCCACAGAGGAGAGGGAGAAACTGATACAGTCGGGCAGGCATTACAGTGAGATGCTGCCCGTGGAATATGTACCCACGGAAAAATATATGACGGTGTACAGGGAGGCTTTGGGCAGGTATGGGAAGCGAATGGCAGTTGCAGTGGGAGTACTCTCCGACAAAATCATGGCGGCACGTGGCAGAGAGGTGGTTCTTGTATCGCTGGCACGCGCAGGGATACCTGTTGGCATCCTTATCAAAAGGTATATCAAGCTGAAATACGGAGAGGATGTGCCTCATTACTCCATTTCTATTATCAGGGGGCGGGGTATAGATGATAATGCCATGAAATATTTGCTGGACAGGTATAGACCGGAGCAGCTCCTCTTTGTGGACGGGTGGATCGGGAAAGGCGCGATACTGAGTGAGCTGGAAAAGGACGTGAAGGCTTATCCCCGGGTGAGCCCTGAGATTGCTGTTGTGGCTGATCCGGCGGATATGACAGAGCTTTGCGGAACCCATGAGGATATTCTGATACCAAGCTCCTGTCTTAACAGCACGGTATCCGGATTGGTCAGCAGAACTTTTCTGAGGGATGATATCATTGGGGAAAAGGATTTTCACGGCGCCGTATATTATGAAGAATTGAAGGATAAGGATATCTCTTATCAATTTATTGAGACGATAGAGAGCAATTTCAGCTTGGAAAATCCTTCAGGAGAGACGGAGACGGGGACGAAGGTAAGGGGCATAGACGAGGTCAGAGAGATTGCCGCATTCTTTGGAATAGAAGATATAAATTTTGTCAAGCCCGGAATCGGGGAAACTACCCGCGTGCTGCTTAGGCGCGTTCCCTGGAAGGTTCTGATAGATGAGAGGTATAGGGGTGACCCGGAGCTGGGGCATGTGGTCAGGCTGGCGGAGGAGAAAAAGGTCCCTTTGGAGTATTATCCGTTGACGCATTATAAATGCTGCGGAATTATCAAGAAGATTGCGGACGTGTAAGGGGGTATCATAATGATTCGAGTGTGGTTTAACCATTGGTTCAGCACTTCCTACAGGCTGATTGAGCTGATGAAGGAAAATGAAGGGGAGCAGGTGTGGGTTGTGGGAACCAACAAGCAGTGCAACTCCGTGATAAGGAATGTATGTGACGAGTGGTATGGGGAGCCTGTCACGGATGGCGACGCATATGTGGAGGATTGCATCAGGTTTTGTCAAAAGCACAAAATTGATGTATTTGTCCCCAGAAGGAAGATGCTGGATATAAGCAGGAATATGGACAGATTCCGTGAAATCGGCGTCAGAGTGATGGCGGAGGATTACTCCCGGCTGGAGCTTATGGCAGATAAAGCCCGCTCATATGATCTGTTCCGGGCACAGGAGGGACTTGCCATTCCTGAATACTGTATAGCGAACACAGCGGAAGCGTTTGAGCAGGCTTATTTAAAGCTGAAGCCGAAATACGGACAGGTTTGTGTGAAGTTTGTTATCGATGAAGGAGGAATGAGCTTCCGAAAAATCTCCGATGAGGAAAATCCCTATTATTTGTTGAAAATGTATGCGGGAAATTCTGTCCCTTTTAAGCGGTATCTGGAGTGGCTCAAGAGCATAGAGCCCTTTGATTCGCTGATGGTGATGCCGTATCTGCCGGGGAAGGAAATAAGCGTGGACTGTCTGAGTACCCCGTCGGGGCTGATTGCAGTTCCGAGATATAAGGGTGCTGCAAGGCATGAGGAAATTATTTATGATGAGCGGATCATGGATATGGTAACCCGTATCATGAAAACAGCCGGTCTGGAATATCCCTGTAATATCCAGTTCAAGCTGAAGGAGGATGAGCCGTATCTGTTGGAAATCAACACGAGAATGTCGGGAGGACTGCAGATGAGCTGTCTGGCTACAGGAGTCAATATTCCCAATATTGCATTGAACAAGCTGCTGGGCAGGGAGATTCCTTGGAGCCTCGAGAGGAAAAACAGGATTGTTTCGTATATTGAGGTGCCACAAATCATCAGGTGATTGTGGGCGCCTCAATGCCGTAATACTCTGCCAGATACAGGATTTTTCTGGCCCAGTTCAGGTGAGTCTTATATTCATTCATCCGTTCGCCGTCCCGATTTCCGGAGACGAGGGAGCCGGAAGCATTATCCCACCCCAGGATGCTTTTGGCGTCGTCGTAGTCAGAGGCTGACACCCGGTAGCAGGCGTTTACTACTTCGATCTGCCTGGGATGTATCACGGTTTTGCCGGTAAAGCCGCATAATTTGTCCCCCTGTATCTCGGCGGCCAGACCTGTCTTCCAACCCGTGCCTCCGTAGTATTCCCAAACGGGAGCCGAGATCACGTAGTCTGTCCCATAGACGGTCACAATGTCCGTAAACAGGGATGAGACGGGCTTGATACTGTGGATGGATTCATCGGGATGCCGCCGGAATCCGAATATATGGCACAGGTCGTTGCCGCCTACGCGTATGTTCAGGACAAGCTCCTCTATTTTATGAAGGGAATCTTTAAGGGAGTACAGGACTTCATATCGGGTACGCAAATCTATCAGATCGGAGCTTTCGTATATTGGCATAACATAAATTTTTTTCCCGGATAACTCGTTGGCTTCAATCATTTTATTTATGTATTCCCCGGCGTTCACAGGAGAAAATTTCGGTATGATAAAACCTGTTATCACACTGACGCATTCCTTCAGGGATGCCGTAAGCATGGTAATCTGCTCAGGGTTGCGTACGCGGATAAAGATTTTGGGAAGGAAGAAGCTTTTTTTCTGATGCGCCGCATATATTTCCCGCAGAGCATGGAGCAGATCCTGTTCGGCCTCTGCCACGAAGTTATCGTTTATGGTGTCTTCCAGACAGAGGGCAAGAGAAAAATGATCTCCGAATTTCTCCTGGATGACCGACTGTGAAATGGTCCGTTTATTGGCCGGGCAGTAGAGCAGAGGTCCTACACTGTAATATATAATTTGATTTTTCATATTAGTTGTCCTTTCCGGTTACGAAATTGTTTTGTTTCATGTTATTGCCGCGGGTAAGGGCTGTAACGGTTGTACAGCAGCTTTTAATTTCGGGTTCGGCATAATTCCAATATTTTTTCGGTTGCCTCGTCGGAGAATATTTTGCTCCCGGACATTTCAATCAATTGAAAATTCAAAGAAAATTTTTGCCGGAAGCCATGGGGTGCTATTCCTGTATCTGCAGCGCGGAGCATGGAGATATCAAATTCACTGTCACCCGCGGCAATGATTTTACCGGCTTTGACGTATTTCTGAAATCTTTCCAGAGCGTTGCCCTTGCTCAGTTTTCTGGGGACGACATACACCTTTTCCTGATTGTGGAAGACATCTGCCAAACTGGTGTCCAAAACTTTTTTCAGGTCTTCAACGACAAGCCCGGGCTGGTCGCATTTTGTGAACAGGAAAAGATCTTCGATGAACCGCAGTTCAAATTTTCTTCGTATGTCTGTCTCAAGAAAGTGCCGCGCTGCTTTAAGTGCGGGCAGGCTTTCGCGGATTAAGTCCAATGATGTCTGATACCATGAGGAGTCTTTTTTACCGTCTGTAAGCAGGATGCCGCCATTGCAGACAAGGGCATACGGAATATCACCAATGTGAAGGTTGATTCTGTTATACTGTTCTATTGATCTGGTAGATGTGGGAACAATGAGAGCGATCTCTTTTATTTTTTTCAGATTTTCATATGTTTTCTGAGTCAGGAAGGATATTTCCCTGCCTTGATATAATTCAACATTTATCTTGTCTTTTCCGATATCATGCTTATAGGAGAAGATCAAGGTATTATCTAAATCAACATGCAATACCGTCATTTCTAAATTCTCCCTTTTTATCTTCCGTATCTTTGAAAGTCAATACCATTCATTATATCATCAGAAGAAACTTGTGACAAGGCTTTTATAAAAGAGGGCTGGATGTTGAGCTTGATATTCTAAATTAAGCCATATTTGTAAAAATAATAGCGTATTTTGCCTTTTTATGATATAATAGATTTTGTTCGGGCAGGAAATTGTTTCATATAAGTGATTCCGGATAAAAGGGTGTAAGGGAATTATGATATAGGAGCTGTTTGCTGAGGTGCAGTATGGAGTATAGTTACATAGAGAAGCGATATAATGTAATGGGACTTACTTCCATTGAAGCTTTTGCCGGCGTCAAGGGAGGAATCAACGGAAATTGTAAGGATGTCTATTTTGTCAGGGCCACGGGAGCCAATCAGACCTTTTCAAGGGATGTTGCGTATATGGATGAAACCCAGACAGGCAGAATGCTGAAAGGACAGGGAATTTATAACAGAGTGGGAGCGTTTCCCAAGAATATAGAGGCGGAGACTGCGGCCCGCTACATGGGCTGCTACCGAAATTGGCTGGATTCGGCCAGGGAAAGGCTTTTTACCATAAAATTAGACGTGAACTCCGGTGTCGGGGAATTGCTGGGCACTTCCTGCAAAAAAGTATTGGAGGTATATCATGCCTGCAATTTGAAATTAAACGAATCCATAGAAAAAAATTTTGTCGTTAAGCTGTTATACTGGCTGGACGAGTTGGCATATGAATATCTGAAAAAATGGAATCCGAAACAATCCATGAAATTTGTGGCGCAGGGAGTAATAAAGGAGCAGGAATACTTTTTCTGCTATTTTCTGACGCTATTGGGGATTGACGTCCTTCTCTTGCAAAATGAGGCCGATATTGATGAAAAGATGGAAAAACTGCACTTGTCCGAACAAATTAGTCTGGGCGGAAAAAGTGAGGTTATATTGGATACCTATGACAGGCAGAAGTATGCGGCAGGGAAAGGAAATAACGGAGCGGTATCCCAGGAGAGAGGGCCTATCCGGGCAGAGACAGGAAATGGAAGACCCCGGGTTGTTATTCCGCCAAACAGATGCAGAGCATCCGGTAATGCAGGACCGGGAACAGCAGGCATCCGGCAAAATACGGGTCCGGAGGCCGAAAAATCCGGCAGCCTCGGGCAAGATGCAGGTCCGGGTATAGAGAGAGCGGCAGGAAGCTCCGGTATGAGGCATCCTGACCGGGCAGCCAGGGAGCTTGGCTTTGAGGAACTGGCATTACGGGCATCCTCCGTGGTGATGATAACCATACATAACGGGAAGGGGGACATCATAGGGAGCGGTTCGGGAATTATGATTGGGAGGGCAGGGTATATTCTTACCAATGACCATGTGGCCAGGGGCGGCAAATTCTATTCCGTGCGAATCGAGAATGACGATAATATGTACAGGACGGATGAGATTGTCAAGTACAATTCCCTTTTGGATTTGGCCGTGATCCGAATTGACCGGGCACTGCAGCCTCTGCCTATTTACAAGGGTGGCAAACCACTGGTCAGGGGGCAGAGGGTTGTGGCTATCGGCAGCCCGCTCGGATTGTTTAACTCTGTGTCCAACGGCATTATATCGGGCTTCAGAAGAATGAACGATGTTGACATGATTCAGTTTACCGCGCCTATTTCACACGGCAGCTCGGGAGGCGCCGTGCTGAATATGTACGGGGAAGTGATCGGAGTCAGCACGGCGGGAATAGATGAGGGGCAGAACATCAACCTGGCTGTGGGATATGAGTTTATCAATACCTTTGTAAGAGGATTTCAATAATCCTTTATACAGGCTACGATTGCCGGTCTTTGTATAGGCAGGAGCAATATACAATTTTTTACAAAAGGAGAAAACAGAGATGAAAACACAAGACAAAAGGTTTAAGGTATCATTTAACTCGCCTGTGATTTTGGTATTTACCATCATATGTGCCATAACCCTTCTATTGAACTGGGTTACCAAGGGATATACCAATACCCATTTATTCAGCGTTTACCGTTCCTCCTGGACCGATCCCCTTACGTATTTGAGGGTGTTCGGGCATATTGTGGGACACGGCGGTCTGGATCATTTTATGGGAAATATCATGTTGATTCTGGTGGTGGGCCCTATGCTGGAAGAAAAATACGGATCTTCTAATATTCTGTTTGTGATTTTGTCCACGGCGCTTGCCACGGGGATTGCCCATCTAGTGTTTGTTCCGGGATATGCATTGCTGGGAGCCAGCGGTGTGGTCTTTGCGTTTATCATGCTTTCCTCCTTCACTTGTATCAGGGAAAAAGAGATACCGTTGACTTTTATATTGGTGGCGGTTTTGTATATCGGCGAGCAGGTTTATCAGGGTTTATTTGTGGAGAGCAATATTTCCAACTTATCCCACATTTTGGGTGGCTTAGTGGGCTCTGGACTGGGATACATCATGCACAAGAATAAGATGAACCGATATTAATCCGGGAACTTGATCATAGTATAGAGTGACTGTCAAGTCAGGTGATCAGGAGGACAGTCACGGAACTGGGATAAGATATGTTTGAACACAGGGTACTTGACAGCTTGGACGACTTTTTTTTGGAACGTGGGAAACGTCGGGAACAGGGAATATATTTTTACAGGATTAACGGATATAACGGCCTTATCAGGGAATTTCTTGAGCGCTATTATGAGGAAGCCAGAAGAACAGGCGTAGTGATTGAAGGCAAGATTCCTAATCCGGATGAAAAAAATCTTGCATATTATGAAGAAGTCATGGGAATGCAGTTTCAGCTGAGTATGGGATTCCTGTTATCCAGCCTTCAAAAATGGCTTCCCAGAATGAACGATTACCAACGGAAGAATGTGGCGGCAGCTTTATATGATACCCTGGAGGCCATGCGAAGGGAAGGGAAAAATGACAATATGCTGCGCAACGCTTACATTAAGTTCATGTGCTGGCTGTATTATAAATTTGAGCGTATTGTCAATCAGCTTGGGGAGAGCCGGGTTCCCAAAATTCTATATGAAGGAAGTATCAGCAATTATGAGCTGAAATTTCTGTGTATCCTCTCTGGGGCGGGATGTGACATTGTGCTTTTGCAATATCAGGGCGACGGGGGGTATTGCGCGTTGGACAGAGACTCCGTCTTATCATGCAAGTTGGAACTGCCCGAAATGAGGGAATTCCCCCCCGGCTTTTGCATAAAGGCCCTGAGAAGGGAAATAGAGGAACGGGCAAACGCAGAGAGGCTTTATGGTACGCCGCCCAAGCTGAGCAACTGCACCAATGCATGGATGGAAGGAAAGGGGCTTGAGGATGTACAGAAGCCCGTGCAGGCCAGGGGGCAGGAGGAAAGGTTTTTTTATAACTGCTTTCTGCGGATTGAAGGTGTGGAGGATAAGCTGACATACCTGAATGAGCTGTACCGCTTTCAGCTGGAAATGACAGGGGCCGGCCGGAATCTGGTTATTGTGGAAGGTGAACTGCCGCCGCCGTCTAATGAAGAAATTGGCGCAATCAGGAGAAAACAGTATAGAGATGTGAGTCAGCTGACTGCCGATCTTGCGGTTAATATTATCTATGCCGCCAATATGGAGCTTCAGAGAATTTTACGAAAAGCATTTACCGACGTGGTCTTGGAGGAAGCCGAAAATGTGGCGGGTAATCTGAACAGGCTGATGAACAGGGCGATTTATTTGCTGTGCTGGCTGAAGCGTTTTCAGGATGTCCTGTTAAAAAAATGGGATGTGTCCAAGGTGGGATGCTTTGTCTATCTGGGGGGATGCAGGAATGAAAACGAGGCGTTTTTCCTTCGGTATCTGAGCAGACTGCCGGTGGATGTGGTGATACTGGCTCCGGATCTAAACAGAAAATGCTGTCTGCAGGCAGGCAATTTATATGAAACGCATTTCAGCGATTCCCTTCAGGTGCAGAGATTTCCCAGGGAAAGCACGGATCTGCAGCTGTCAACTGTCGCATACCATGCGGAGCGGGAGCTGGACACTATTATGTATCAGGATACCGGAATATACCGTAACCAACAATATCAGAAGGGTGTATCTGCCACATTACAGTCTATTTATGAAGAAATTGTCATTCTGTGGGATCAGGAGCTAAAATACAGGCCGAATTTTGATGTGACGGATTCGGTGGTGACAATGCCGGTAATTTATGCCAAGGTGTCGGGTATAAAGGAGGGGCTGCTGCAGCCCTATTGGGCAGGAATCAAGAAGCTTCTTACGCCGGAGACATTGCTCGTCAAGGGAGCGCCGTACCTGCGTCCTGAAGCGCCTAACCCGGTCAGGGCGTATGCCACAGGCTTTTTAAAAAACGGGAAGCTGCAGAGGGCGAAGATAAAGGCTCATTCCTGTTATACATATGCGGTTCTGCGGGAAGAGATTCAGGAGCATATTTTGGACAAGCTTCAGTTATTGCTGGACCGTAAGCTTATAAGGGGAACTTATGAAAACGGTACAGAATACACGGTAATTGCAACCGTGCTGAATCTGAACAGGGAAATTCTTAGAATGATGCAGAAATTTGATTTTACCAAGAAAAATCCCAAAATTGTATACATCAACACTTCAGAGGCAGTGCTATCACTGGAGGACAGCATATTGATGACGTTTTTGAATCTTGCGGGATTTGATATTGTTTTTTTTGTGCCCACCGGATATCAGTGTGTGGAGAAATATTTGAACAGTAAAGGTATGGAAGAGCATCAGATCGGCGAGTACGTCTATGATTTGACGATACCCGATTTTGATACGATTTCTATAAATTCACGTCGTTCCTGGCGTGAGATAATATTCAAGAGAGGAGAATAAATTATGGGATTGGATTTTACAAGGACGGCAAAGCCGCCGGAGGTGGTAACGGAGCCGGAGACCCAAAACGAATTGATGGTTGTTGAGAGCTACGATATTGTTGCGGACAGGCAGCAGATGAATACACAGCTTACGGACTCGGCTGAGGTAGATGCAATTGTCAGCACCATTGAGATCGACAATCTGGAGACAATCGTTTCTTTCGGGGCGGAGGCTGCGGAGGGAATTTCAAGGGCATCGGATGTGGTATTGAACAGTATGAATATGACTCAGCTTGATGAGTCCAGCGAGATGCTGAATACTCTTGCCAGGATCATGGAGAAGTTTGACATTGACGAGATCAGAGATAATCCTGGCCTGTTTGGAAAGCTGTTTGGAAATCTGAGAAAACAGCTGGATAAGATTTTGAGCAAATATCATACCATGGGTGAGGAAGTAGACAAGATTTATGTGCAGCTGAAACAGTATGAGTCTGAGATCAAACAATCTAACCGTAAGCTGGATCAGCTCTTTGAGTCCAATGTGGAGTATTATCATCAGCTGGTCAAGTATATCCTCGCAGGAGAGCAGGGCTGCCGTGAGATAGAAGCCTATATCGCCCAAAGGCAGAAGGATATGGAGACAACGGGAGATACTTCCATACAATTTGAGCTGCAGAGTCTGCAGCAGGCACTGATGATGCTGGAGCAGAGAACACAGGATCTGCGTACAGCGGAGAGTGTTGCGATGCAGTCCGTGCCCATGATCAGGACCATGGAATTCAGCAACATGAATCTGGTGAGAAAGATCAATTCTGCATTTATCATTACACTTCCGGTATTCAAGCAGGCGCTCGCTCAGGCAATTATGCTGAAGCGCCAGCGTATCCAGGCGGAGGCAATGTCCGCATTGGATGAGAAGACCAATGAGATGCTGATTAAAAATGCCCGGAATACAGTGGAGCAGTCTAAGATGACAGCACAGATGGCTTCCGGAAGTTCTATTAAGATAGAGACCCTGGAAACCACATGGAAGACAATTGTAAACGGTATTGATGAGACACGCCAGATTCAGGAGAAAGCAAGGAAGCAGCGTGCGGAGGATCAGGTTAGGCTTGAAAACATAAAGACCGAATTTAACCAGAAATATCATATGCCGAATGCAAAATAGGATGGGAGAAATATAAATAATAAACATAAAATAAGGAGGGCAAGGCTATGCCAATTAATTTATCAAAAGGACAGAAGGTAGATCTGACAAAAGGTAATCCCGGTTTGAAGAAAATTATGGTAGGTTTGGGCTGGGATGTGAACGCTTTTGATTCGGGTGCGGATTTTGACCTGGATGCAACTGCTTTTATGACGGGAGACAACGGTAAATGTCCCACGGAGAAGGAATTTATCTTCTATGGGAATCTGGAACATGCCAGTGGCGCGCTGAAGCATATGGGGGATAATCTGACCGGAGCCGGCGAGGGTGACGACGAACAGATTGAGGTGGATTTGACAAAGATTCCCGGCAATATATCCAAGGTAGCTTTTGCGGTCACTATTTATGACGCGGATGTGAGGCGTCAGAATTTTGGTCAAGTATCCAATGCGTTTATCCGGATAGTGGATGAAGGAACAGGACAGGAATTGATCCGTTATGATCTTGGGGAGGATTTTTCCATTGAGACTGCAATTGTTGTCGGAGAGCTGTACAAAAATAACGGTGAGTGGAAGTTTAATGCAATTGGAAGCGGCTTCCAGGGCGGTCTGGCGGCATTGTGTGCTCATTATGGCATAGAAGTTGCATAAGACGTAAGATAAGACAAAAAGTAAGGAGGACTTAGTCATGTCGGTATCGTTACAAAAGGGTCAGAAGGTCAGTCTGACAAAAGGAAATCCCGGGCTTAGCAAGGTAGTTGTAGGGCTTGGCTGGGATGTAAATCAGTTTGACACAGGAGGAGATTTTGATTTGGATGCCGCGGCGTTCCTTTTGACGGACAATGGAAGGGTATCCAACCAGAGTGATTTCGTGTTTTTCGGTAATTTAAATCATCCCTCTGGAAGTGTAGTGCATATGGGGGATAACCTGACAGGCGCAGGAGAGGGGGATGATGAGCAGATCAAGATAGATCTGTCCATGGTACCTGCCAATATTGCCAAAATTGCTTTTACGGTAACCATATATGAGGCGGAACAGAGAAGGCAGAATTTTGGTCAGGTAAACAACGCTTTTATCAGAATTTATAATGAAGCTAATGGTGAAGAAATACTGCGCTATGATCTTGGGGAGGATTTTTCTATTGAGACGGCGGCTGTTTTTGGAGAATTATATAAAAACGGCGACGAGTGGAAGTTTAATGCAATTGGCAGCGGCTATCAGGGTGGCCTTGCGGCATTGTGTGCGAACTTTGGTATTGATGTGGCAGACTGAAGATAAGAGACAAGGCACGGCTGCAGAACATTAAATCAGGACAGAGAGTTTTGCTGGACATGAACCGGTAGCCGGGGCATAAAAAATGTACAGGAATGAAATAAGGAGATAAAAAATGTCAGTTAGTTTACAAAAGGGGCAGAAGGTTAGTCTGTCAAAAGATAATGCAGGACTTTCAAAAGTAATTGTTGGTCTGGGATGGGATGAGGTAAAAAGGAAGACAGGATTTTTTGCGCCAAAGCCGCAGGCTATAGACTGTGACGCATCGGCGCTTGCATTGATTAACGGAAAGCTGGTCTATAAGGAGGATATTGTCTACTTCGGCAATCTTCGGCATCCGACCGGAACCATAGAGCATATGGGAGACAACCTTACCGGCGCGGGAGATGGAGATGATGAGCAGATTGTAGTGGATCTTGCGAGAATTCCGGCTGAATATGACAGGATCGTTGTGGTTGTAAACATTTATCAGGCAGTACAGAGAAATCAGCATTTCGGGATGATTGAAAATGCGTTTATCCGTTTGGTGAATGCAAGTAACAATACGGAAATGTGCAAATATAGTTTGACCGATAATTATTCCGGGATGACAGCAATGATATTTGGGGAGATTTATCGGCATAATGGAGAGTGGAAGTTCAATGCCATTGGACAGGGTACAAATGATCCCGGTTTAGGAGAGCTGACCAGGAGATACATTTAGTGGAAAAGACAAAAGTGTATCAGGACGGTTATAAGGTGTTATGTATAACAGGTAATTATGTTAGTATGCGTGCCAAAGCACGCAGGAGGATACAAGGATGAAATTTCAAGGACTGTCAGACCAGGAAGTGCAAGGTGCCCGGGAGAAATACGGTTCCAATGCAATACCTGAATCTGAGCCTACTACTTTTTGGGAAGCCTTTAAGGAGACCTTCGGTGACCCGATGATCAAGATTCTGCTGGTTATTGCAGCGATCATGATTGCAATGTTTTTCCTGGGATATGCGGAAATATATGAGCCGGTGGGAACCATTGTCGCAGTGCTGATCGTAGCTTTTGTGTCTGCCAAGACAAGTGTGGCCAGTGATACAAAATATCGTCAGCTGAAGGACAGCACCAAAAAGGATACCTGTAAGGTATATCGCAACGGCATGATTACCGTGATTGAAGTAGATGATGTGGTTGTGGGTGACAGTGTATTGCTGCAGTCAGGCGATAAAATACCCGCAGACGGTATTCTTGTGGACGGCGATATCCGGGTGGATAATTCCGCTTTGAACGGTGAGGCGGAGGAATGTAAAAAAATTGCCGCGCAGGGTCATGTGGAACTGCAGGACGAGATTACAGGCGATACATTTGTGGATAAGCATTCTCTGTTCAGAGGCGCCGTGGTGTTTGACGGAGAGGGCGTTCTGGATGTGCGCAAGGTTGGCCTGAAGACCATGATGGGTAAGATGGCGGAGGAAATGCAGGAGGATGAACCGGATTCCCCGTTGAAGGTAAAGCTTGCCAAACTGGCAAAGCAGATATCAACATTTGGATATATCGGGGCCGTTGTAATCGCTGTTCTTTATGTTATTTTCTTTGTGATCAACGCAGGAGGCATATCGGAATATCTGGCGTCAGGCTGGTCCAGCATCCTTCAGGATGTGGTAAGGGCAGTTTCGCTGGCTATTGTAATTATAGTATGCGCCGTCCCGGAAGGGTTGCCGTTGATGATCTCTCTGGTGCTGATGCAGAATACCAGCAAGATGCTGGATCACAATGTATTGGTGCGCAAAGCGGAAGGCATTGAGACGGCGGGTTCCCTAAATATTTTGTTCAGTGATAAGACGGGTACCATTACAAAGGGTATGCTTGAGGTGGTGGAGTTTTTCACCGCGCAGGGAGAGACCATTCCTCTGAACGAGCTGAAGCATCATGGGAAGGTGAAAAGCTATTTGGATGTGGCGATAGGGAAAAATACGGCATCCATGTTTGACGCGTCCCACAAGGTGATCGGCGGAAATGCTACGGACCAGGCTCTGATGAAATTTATTGGGGAAGATACCTTTAACCTGTTGGTCAACAATAAGGAATGCGAGGCCGATAAGTCCCAGGGCTTTAACTCGGCAAATAAGTTCAGTCAGGTACATATTAAGAGCATGAATATGACCTTCTACAAGGGTGCCCCGGAAAGACTGCTGGCAGTTGCCACAAAAGCATTGGATAAAAAGGGCAATGAAGTACCTCTGGATTTTGACGAGCTGAATGATAAAATCAACGAGCTGGCATCCAGAGCAATGCGTGTATTGGCATTTGGCTATTCCGCAAAGGAAATGGTGGATAGCAAGATCAATGATGATGTGGTGTTGATCGGATTGGTAGCAATCCGCGATGATGTAAGACCGGAGGCAAAGGAGGCAATCCGTGAAGTGCAGGAGGCCGGTATCCAGGTAGTCATGATTACCGGAGACAGACTGGAAACGGCGGTGTCCATTGCGGAGGATGCAGGGCTGATCAAGAATGAGACTGATAAGGCGTTGACTTCCGCCGAGCTGAATAATATGAGTGATGACGAGGTCAAGGCTATTATTAGGGATATCAGGGTAATAGCCAGGGCGCTGCCCACAGACAAGTCCCGGATGGTTAAGCTGTGCCAGGAGATGAACATGGTAGTGGGTATGACAGGGGACGGCGTGAACGATTCCCCTGCATTGAAAAGAGCGGACGTGGGCTTCGCCATGGGAAGCGGCACGGAGGCTGCCAAGGAAGCCGGTAAGATCGTTGTATTGGATGACAACTTTAAATCAATAAAGGATGCTATCTGGTATGGCAGGACTATTTACCATAATATCCTGAAATTCTGTAAGTTCCAGTTGGTTATTAATGTTGCGGCAGTGGTGGTCAGTGCCATTGCACCGTTCTTTGGCGTGGATGAGCCGCTGAAGGTGACGCACTTGCTGTTTGTAAATCTGGTTATGGACGGGCTTGGAGCAATAATGCTGGGCAATGAACCGGCACTGGAGAAATATATGAGGGAAAAGCCCAGAAGAAGGGACGAGAGCATTGTCAGCAAAAAGATGATGGCACAGATTGTGACTATGGGCGCATGGCTTACCTTTGTCAGTTTTGTATATTTAAAGGTGCCTTTCTTTGTCAATTTGTTTGATAATGAAGCCCAGCACCTGACAGGATATTTTGTATTGTTTATCATAAGCGCATTGTTTAACGGATTTAATGTAAGGGATGATGGGTTTGGAATTTTTAAGGGTCTGAACGAAAACACAGGGTTCCTGAAGGTATTCTTCGCTATTATTCTGGTACAGGCGGCCATCGTGAATGCAGGATTAATTCCGCTGTCTGTCTTTACCTGGATCGGCAATATGTTCAGCTGCGTACCTTTCGGAATTAAGGGTTGGGCGGTTGTAGTGCTTTTGGCAGCTGCCATGATTCCTGTGGATATGTTACGCAAATGCATTGTGGGAAAAAAATAATGTGAAAATTGATATTTAACTAAGAAAACACAGGCAGATTTATCCGTCTGTGTTTTCTTATGTTAAATGTGGCTTTGCCAGCCTGCTGATAAATTATATTTATATTGCTTTTCTTTAAAATAAGAATTTGATATACTTAAGCTGACAGAAGGCGGAACGGCAAGAGGGATTTTGAGTGGGATAATATATGAAGCATCATATGACTTTCTTATAAAAAACGAAAGGCGGGAAGCGGGCAGATGAAACAGGAGAATTACAGCAGGCCTTTGGATTTAAAAAACGTGGTTGTCACGGACGAATTCTGGGGCAGGGAGCAGGAGCTGGTGCGCAGGGAGGTGATTCCCTATCAGTGGGAGGCGCTGAATGACAGGGTTCCCGGAGCGGCGCCCAGTTTTTGTATGCGCAATTTTAAGGTGGCAGGAAAAATGATGCGAAAAAAGCGGGAACAGGGAGAGGGCTTTGCCGCGCCCGTGTACACCTTCCGGGGCTTTGAGGCGCTGCCGGAGGACCCGGAGCATCCTGACCCGGACAGGTTTTACGGCTTTGTTTTTCAGGACAGCGATTTTGCCAAGTGGATTGAGGCGGTGGGCTATTCCCTTGCCAGTCATCCCGACGAGGAGCTGGAAAGGACTGCGGATGAGGCTATCGACATTGTCTGTGCGGCACAGGCGGAAAACGGTTACCTGGATACATATTATATCATCAACGGTATGGACCGTATTTTCACCAATCTGCGCGACCACCACGAGCTGTATTGCTTCGGGCATCTGGCAGAGGGGGCGGTGTCTTATTATCAGGCCACCGGAAAGGATAAGCTGCTGAAGGCGGCAGAGCGGTATGCGGACTTTATTTGCAGCCGGTTCGGCTACGGGGAGGGAAAGTGCAAGGGCTATCCCGGGCACGAGATAGCGGAGATGGCGCTGGCACGGCTCTATGAGCTGACCGGGAAGGAAAGGTATCTGGAGCTGGGCCGTTTCTTTCTGGAAATGCGGGGTACAAAGCCTTATTACTTTGACATAGAGGACAGGGAGCGGGCAGAGCATGAGGGCAGGCCCTGGAAGGCTCCCGACGGGGAATCGGAGAAGGACGCGGCGGAGGGCGCCGCAGAGGATGCCCCTGAAGTATCTCGCCAGAAGCTGCGCTTTCATTACCATCAGGCACATCTGCCTGTCAGGAAGCAGTCGGAGGCGGTGGGGCATGCGGTGCGCGGGGTGTACCTTTACAGCGGCATGGCGGATGTGGCAAGGCTGACGGATGACGAGGAGCTGTTTGCGGCATGTGAAAGGCTCTGGAACAGCATTGTAAACGAAAAACTGTATATAACTGGAGGTATCGGCGGCACACATATAGGAGAAGCGTTTTCTTATCCCTATGATCTTCCCAATGATACGGCGTACTCGGAGACCTGCGCCGCCATCGGTCTTGCCTTTTTTGCCAGAAGGATGCTGGAAATACAGGCGGACAGCCGTTACGGAGACGTGATGGAGCAGGCGCTTTACAATACGGTGCTGGCGGGAATGGCGCTGGACGGCAGGAGCTTTTTCTATGTGAATCCGCTGGAGGCGGTTCCGGAGGGCTGTCTGAAGGACGAGAGGAAGCGCCATGTAAAGACCGTGCGCCAGAAATGGTTTGGCTGTGCCTGCTGTCCTCCGAACATTGCCCGAATCGTCAGCTCCATCGGCGCTTATGTATATACGGCAGGGCAGGATACGCTGTACACCCACCTTTATGTGGGAAGCAGGGCAGGCTTTACCTTGAACGGCAGACCGGTGGATATGCAGCTTGAGAGCGGCTTTCCTTGGGAGGGGAAGGTCAGGGCGGTGCTTCATTTGGAGGAAACGGAAGGTGCGGACGGGACAAAGACGGTACAGGGGACGCTTGCCTTCCGGGTTCCCGGCTGGTGCAGAAGCATGACGGCGGAGGTAAGGGATGCCGCCGCAGGCGGACGGACAGTGGCAGACTGCCATATAGCGGTAAGAGAGGAGGGCAGCGGGGCAGGGCTTGTTTCCCTGGGGACGCCCATAGACGCCGCGGCGCTTTTGGGGCAAAAGTCCGATGAGAAAGTCCGGGAGATGCGGATTCGTCTGGAAAGGGGGTATTTGTACCTGACCGGGGAATGGAGGGACGGCGACGAAATATATATCAACATTCCCACGGAGGTGCGCTGCGTCAGCGCCAACACAAGGGTCCGGGAGGATATAGGCAAGGCTGCCTTTTTGCGGGGGCCCGTCTGCTATTGTATGGAGGAGGCGGACAACGGAAGCGGACTGCACCTGCTTCGGGCGGACATGAAGAAGGCGGTGCAGGGTAATATGCGGCAGGCCGCGGGCGCGTCTTCGGAAAGCATGCAGCAGTCCGCAGGACCGGCACAGGACATGGCGCGGCAGGCCGCGGGCGAAGGAGAGCCCGGGCAGCTAGGGGAAGCGCCGGTATCTGCCGAAGGGCTGCCGTCATGTCGGCCCCAGACAGAACCGTGGCAGGAGCCCCTTCTTCCGGGAGTGGAAGTGGCGGTCAGCCGAGAGCTTGGACATGAGATGCGGGTGCTGAAGGTGCCCGGCTTCAGGCAGGAGCCCTCCATAGAGGAGGCGCCCCTTTACGGCGCGTACACCCCGCCTCGGGAGAAGGAGACGACGCTTACCTTTGTGCCCTATTATGCCTGGAATAACCGAGGCGAGGGCGAGATGAGCGTCTGGGTGAGAGGGTAGCGGGAGCCTGATAAATAATGGTGGAAAAAGCCCGTCAAATGCGATACAATAACAGCATCAGCAAAACAGCCTCTAAACGCAGGCTCTGGAGTGCAGAGGCAAAGCTATAATAAGGAGGATTCTGACATGAATAATTTACCACAGGTAAAAATCGGCATTGTTGCGGTGAGCCGCGACTGCTTCCCGGAAAGTCTGTCCGTCAACAGAAGAAAGGCGCTTATGGCGGCTTACACCGCAAAGTACGGCGAGGAAGCCGTCTACGAGTGTCCGGTCTGCATTGTGGAGAGCGAGATACATATGATGCAGGCGCTGGAGGACATTAAGAAGGCAGGCTGTAACGCTCTCTGCGTGTACCTTGGAAACTTTGGCCCCGAGATTTCCGAGACTCTGCTGGCGAAGCATTTTGACGGTCCCGCCATGTTCATCGCGGCGGCGGAGGAGAGCCAGAGCGACCTGATAGGCGGGCGCGGCGACGCATACTGCGGTATGCTGAACGCAAGCTACAATTTAAAGCTGCGGGGCGTCAGGGCATATATTCCCGAGTACCCGGTGGGAACCGCAGAGGAATGTGCGGACATGGTTCATGAATTTATTCCCATTGCAAGGGCAATCATAGGCTTAAGTGGTCTGAAGATCATTTCCTTTGGCCCCAGGCCCCTGAATTTCCTTGCCTGCAACGCTCCCATCAAGCAGCTCTATAATCTGGGTGTGGAGATAGAGGAAAATTCCGAGCTTGACCTGTTTGAGGCGTATAAGAAGCACGACGGGGACGAAAGGATTCCCGCCAAGGTGAAGGAGATGGAGGAGGAGCTGGGCGCGGGCAACATGAAGCCCGAGGTGCTGCCCAAGCTGGCGCAGTATGAGCTCACGCTGCTGGACTGGATCGAGGCGCATAAGGGTTACCGCAGGTATGTTGCCATTGCGGGAAAGTGCTGGCCTGCATTCCAGACGCAGTTCGGCTTTGTGCCCTGCTATGTAAACAGCCGCCTTACCGGAATGGGTATTCCGGTGTCCTGCGAGGTTGATATTTACGGATGCCTCTCCGAGTTTATCGGCACCTGTGTCAGCGAGGATATTGTCACCCTGCTTGACATCAACAATACCGTTCCCGCGGATATGTACCAGGCGTCTGTGGAGGGCAGGTTCCCTTATACGCATAAGGATACCTTTATGGGCTTCCACTGCGGGAATACCAACACCAAGAAGCTTACCTCCTGCAGCATGAAATATCAGATGATTATGGCGCGTACCCTTCCGGAGGAGGTTACCCAGGGAACCCTGGAGGGGGACATTATCCCCGGAGATATCACCTTCTATCGCATTCAGTCCACCGCGGACAACAGGCTCCGCGCTTACATTGCGCAGGGCGAGGTGCTTCCCGTGGCAACGAAATCCTTTGGCGGCATCGGTGTTTTTGCCATCCCTGAGATGGGGCGTTTCTACCGCCATGTATTGATTGAAAAGAACTTCCCCCACCACGGTGCGGTTGCCTTCGGGCATTTCGGTAAGGCTTTGTACGAGGTATTCAAGTACATAGGCGTACCCCTGGAGGATCTGAACTACAACCAGCCTGCAGGAACATTGTATCCCACGGAAAATCCGTTTGCGTAAGTCTGAGAGAGGCGGGCAGACGCGTGAGGCCTGTACGGGCAGAGGAGATATGCGGCGCGAGATATGAATAAGAGATATGAGTTTGTTGACAATGTAAAAGGAATCGCTATTATCAGCGTTGTTTTAGGGCATTTATTTGCCATGGTGTCCGGCTCCGACCCGATGGTGGAGCTGGACCGCCCGGTCAGATTTCTCTCTGTCTATGAGCTGGCGGTCTTCTTTGTGGTCTCCGGATTTCTGATGGCGCAAAAGGAGCCGGAAGGGCTGGATTTTAAGCATTATACGGTAAAGAGATTTAAAAGGCTTATGCCGGTTTATCTTGTTTTCAGCCTTTTGTATCTGTTCCAGGAGATCTCCTTGACAAATACGCTTCATATTGTCACCGGATTCGGGATCAGCGTCCTATGGTTCCTGCCGACATTGCTGCTGGGCGAGGCGCTCTGGCTGCTGGTGCGCAGGCTTGGAAGGACTTGGCTGCAGGCGGCGGCTTCCGCTTCTTTGGCGGCAGCCGCATGTGTCTGCGGCTCTTTTATGCGGGCCGGGGAAAGGGAAGCGGGCGCTCTGTGGCTGCAGGCCGTGGGCTGTGTTTTTGTCCTGGCTCTGAGGGCCTGTGTGGGGCAGCTGTTTGTAGGTGTTGGCTATGCGCTTGACGGCTTTCTGAAAAAGGCCGGCGGGAGGCGGACTGCGCTTGTCACGGCGCTGTGCCTGGCAGCCGGCATAAGCTGCGGCTTGGCGGTTTCAACGGCGGATTGGCGCATCATGAATATAGAGGAACCCCTGCTGTGGCTCACGGGGGCGGCAGCCTTGAGCGCAGGGCTGGTTTTGATTTTTTACAGCCTGGAAAAGCGTCGCCTGCGCGTTCCGGCATTGGGGCAAATCGGCAGGGAGTCCCTGCTGATTATGTGCACGCATCTGCAATTCGGCATTATGCCCCTGTGCATCTCTCTTGGATATCAGGCCTCCGCGGCGAGTCCTCACGCAAAGAGCTATGTCCTCTGGGGAACCATTCTGCTCAGTCTTGCGGCGGTGGAGACGGTACTTGTCCTTATCAAAAGGCACGGATATAAATATTGAAATAATACAGAAAAATAAAAGAGCTGTCGCAGGACGGCTTTTTTTATGTACACGGGCGTCCAGGGAAAATTGTCGGCAGAAGCTGACAAGCGCCCGGCGCGGCGAGCAGGGGAGGGTAAACCTTCTCTGTTTGATTGCATATGTGGCACGCCGCGGCAGTCCGTATGCAAATTTTAACAAAAAAATACTTGCGCTCTTGAATTTCTTGTGCTACAATGTAAAACGGTCTTTTCTGAAAGGAGGGTTTAACATGAAAGTTAGATCATCAGTAAAAAAGATTTGCGACAAGTGCAAAATCATTAAGAGAAAAGGACGCATCAGAGTAATTTGCGAGAATCCGAAGCATAAGCAGAGACAGGGATAATCACCGCCTGCAGTCAGTACGGCGTGTCACATTCGATATGCAGTGTGGCAGTCGACGCAGGTTAAGTGAGTTCCTGTCCGGTTGATATGTGCGGCTGAACCAATGCCGGCGCCGTCCGTGAGAAGCATGGGCATGGCGGCATTGATTAACATAGAGCTGGGATAGGGCTTACCGGAGATTACTTCTTGGCACCACAGGATTCGTCGTGGACAGATTGGATGCAAGTCCGATTGGGTGAAAGCCCCAGTCAATTAGTAACGAAAAGCGTACACACTAACAGACCAATCAGTACGCAGAGTGTGATCCGAAAAGTCGGAAACACAGAAAATGGAGGAAATGTAAATGGCTCGTATCGCAGGTGTAGACTTACCTAGAGAAAAACGAATTGAAATCGGTTTGACCTATGTGTATGGAATCGGAAGAACCACCGCCAACAAGATTTTGAAAGAGGCAGGCGTCAATCCCGATACCAGAGTCAGGGACGTAACCGATGACGAAGTGAAGAAGCTTACCGAGGCTATTGAAAAGCTGAACGTCACTGTGGAGGGTGATTTGAGACGTGAGGTTGCCCTGAACATTAAGAGACTTCAGGAGATCGGATGCTATCGCGGTATCCGTCATCGTAAGGGTCTTCCCGTCCGTGGCCAGAATACCAAGAATAATGCGAGAACCCGCAAGGGACCCAAGCGTACCGTGGCTAATAAGAAGAAGTAAGTCATGACAAGTACGCTTTGCGTACCGTGGCTGATAAGAAGTAAGTTATAGGCTGATTAAGCTGAAGTTAGCCATAGCAGGAAAAGCAGAAGTAACAGTTGAAAACGGTAACAAATCATGAGAAAGTAGGTTAGTTTAAAAAATGGCTAAACAGGTTGCAAAAAAGGTAACAAAGAAGCGCGTTAAGAAAAACGTTGAACGCGGACAGGCACATATCCAGTCTTCTTTTAACAATACCATTGTTACATTGACTGACAATGAGGGCAACGCTCTCAGCTGGGCAAGTGCTGGTGGTCTGGGATTTAGAGGTTCAAGGAAATCTACTCCATATGCTGCACAGATGGCGGCAGAGACAGCTACAAAGGCTGCCCTTGTGCACGGATTGAAGTCCGTAGACGTATTTGTAAAGGGTCCCGGTTCAGGGCGCGAGGCTGCTATCAGAGCACTCTCGGCATGCGGTCTGGAAGTGGTAAGCATCCGCGACGTGACTCCGGTTCCTCACAACGGATGCCGTCCTCCCAAGAGGCGCCGTGTCTAGTTTTCGGGAAGCCGGCATACAGTGCCCGGTAGGCATTACAGGTATTATATTCTGTCAGGCAAAGTCCGGCGGGGGCTTTCAGGCAGGTAAAGAAAATGTTGGAAGAAGGTGCCGGGGCACATGCCGGGTATCACCGGATATGCGCCGCGGTATTGTAAACATCTATGGATATGTAAGTATCCTATAGTAAAGGAGAAAATAAAATGGCAGTAAATCGCGTACCCGTATTAAAGAGATGTCGTTCCCTGGGCCTGGAGCCTTCTTATCTGGGATATGACAAGAAATCAAACAGACAGAACCTCAGAGCAGGCAAGAAGGTCAGTGAGTATGGTCTGCAGCTTCGCGAGAAGCAGAAGGCAAAGTTCATTTACGGAGTTCTGGAAAAGCCTTTCAGGAATTATTATGAAAATGCGGACAGAATGAAGGGAATGACCGGTGAAAACCTGATGATCATGCTTGAGAGCCGTCTTGACAATGTGGTTTTCAGAATGGGCTTTGCAAGAACAAGGAGAGAGGCGCGTCAGAATGTCGGCCACAAGCACATCCTTGTAAACGGAAAGAAGGTAAGTATTCCTTCTTACCTGGTTAAAGCAGGCGACGTGATCGAGGTAAAGGAAAGCGCCAAGTCCATGCAGAGATACAAGGACATTGTAGAAGTAACCGGCGGCAGGCTGGTACCCGAATGGATGGATGTGGATATTGAAGGCTTAAAGGGAACCATCAAGAACCTTCCTTCCAGAGAGATGATTGATGTTCCCGTGAATGAAATGCTTATTGTCGAGTTGTACTCTAAGTAAAGCTGCCCTACTGGCCTCTGGGGTCATATATCTGCCCGTTATTGTGCAGATTATGGCGTCAGAGCGCTTGTGTCTTTATTTCCGCGAGAACCGGGTATTCCGTCGGCGTGTTGCGGGGTATCTGGTTAACTATCAAAAAGGAGGGTATTCGAGTGTTTGATTTTGAAAGACCTAACATTGAGGTCACAGAAATTTCAGAAGACAAGAAGTATGGAAAGTTTGTGGTTGAGCCTTTGGAAAGAGGCTACGGCATTACGCTTGGCAATTCCCTGAGAAGAATTATGCTTTCCTCCCTGCCTGGAGCAGCGGTGAGCCAGATCAAGATTGAAGGTGTGCTGCATGAGTTCAGCTCTATTCCCGGTGTCAAGGAAGATGTGACGGAGATCGTCATGAATATCAAAAGCCTCGCCATCAAAAACAACAGCGAGACAAATGAGGCAAAGACCGCATACATCGAGTATGAGGGAGAAGGCGTTGTACATGCTTCCGATATTCAGGTTGATCAGGATATTGAGATTCTGAATCCGGATTTGGTAATTGCGCATCTGAGCGGCAAGAATACCAAGCTTTACATGGAACTGACCATTACCAGAGGCCGCGGCTACGTCAGCGCTGACAGGAACAAACACGAGGATCTGCCTATAGGCGTGATAGCGGTGGATTCTATTTATACGCCTGTTGAGAGAGTCAATGTCACTGTGAATAATACACGTGTAGGTCAGATTACGGACTACGATAAGCTGACTTTGGATGTGTTTACAAACGGAACCCTGGTTCCCGACGAGGCGGTAAGCCTTGCCGCAAAGGTTTTGAGCGAGCATTTGAGCCTGTTTATTGATCTTTCGGAGAATGCAAAGACCGCAGAGGTCATGATCGAGAAGGAAGACAATGAGAAGGAAAAGGTTCTTGAGATGAGCATTGACGAGCTGGAGCTTTCCGTTCGTTCTTACAACTGCTTAAAGAGAGCCGGCATCAACACGGTGGAAGAACTGTGCAACAAGACCTCTGAAGACATGATGAAGGTCCGCAACCTTGGACGTAAGTCTCTGGAGGAGGTTCTTGCAAAATTGAAGGAGCTGGGTCTTCAGTTAAATCCCAGCGAGGATAACTAGATATCGGGAGTTTCCCTGGGCGGTAAAACCAAAGCGTGCGTCCACGGTTAATCTTCGGATGGAAATATTATGCATTCGGTAAGTAAGCCCAAAGAGCGTGGCCGGATGTACCATGAATGGAGAAAGGAAAACTATTATGGCTAAATACAGAAAGCTTGGCAGGACATCTTCACAGAGAAAGGCGCTGCTGAGAAACCAGGTAACGGCATTGCTGTATCATGGAAAGATCGTTACAACAGAGATGAGAGCTAAGGAAGTCAGAAAGATCGCGGAGGGGCTTATCGCTCTTGCAGTTAAGGAAAAGGATAACTATGAGACCGTAACCGTTACCGCAAAGGTTCCTGTAAAGGATAAGGACGGCAAGCGTGTAAAGGAAGTTGTAGACGGCAAGAAGGTAACGAAGTTCGATTCCGTAGAGAAGGAGATCAAGAAGGATCTTCCCTCCCGCCTTCATGCAAGACACCAGATGCTGAAGGTTTTGTATCCTGTTATCGATGTTCCCAAGGAGGCGGCAGGCAGAAAGAGAAATACCAAGAAGGTGGATCTTGTCGCAAAGCTTTTTGATGAATATGGACCTAAGTATACGGACCGCAAGGGCGGTTACACCAGAATTGTAAAGATCGGACCGCGTAAGGGCGACGCAGCTATGGAAGTAGTTCTGGAGTTAGTATAAGGATGTCATAAACGGAATAAAAGATATAAAAAAACCGGTGCATTCGCATCGGTTTTTTCAATATAAATTTCAGGGTATGACTTTCTGAAAGTGCTGGTAATCCTTGCCGTTGTTGCGGTTGCCGCCCCATGTAAAGCCGTGCCGGACAAAGAGCTTGCAGCATAGATCGTCCTCATCGATTTTATAGGGAAAGCCTGCGGTACGGTCCGCGTAATCGGCGGCGGAAGCAGGGGTGATTATCCGGCTGCCGTTCGCCTCGTAGGCGATGCGGGGGTTATACAGGGGATTGATGTCCAGGGCAAGCCCTGCTGCATGCTTGGAAAGGCCGCTGTCCTCCGTGTCCTGTGGGAAGTAAAAGCAAAAAGAGTTGTTGTCCTCCCTTGCGGCATCCGCGTCACCGTCATATTCGTCGATTAAGAGCACCTTACCCAGCTGATACTCGTTGCGGTACAGCTCATAAAAAATTTCCACCAGATCCCGGGCGATATACTCGTTGCAGATAAGCTCGCCCTCCTGAGGCGTTCCCGAAAAGTCGTAGTGCCAGATATGCACATAGCGAAGCTGCTCAAGTTCAGCCAAATCCGTGCTTCCCTGTGCTTCCGGTGTACTGCCGTCCCGATCGGCGGGAGCGTCCGGTGCTGCCGTGCCGTTCTGCGCCGGGAGGCTGTCCGGCGCTGCCGTGTTGTTCTGTGCCGGGAGGCTGTCCGGCGCTGCCGTGCCGTTCTGCGCCGAGAGGCTGTCCGGCGCTGCCGTGCTGTTCTGTTCCGGGTGAACGGCGGGCTCCTTGGTGTCGGGCTGCCCTGCGGGGTAGGAGATTCCCGTGATATAGCGGCGCAGATTGTCGGAGAGAGGCTCATAATAGAAGCCTTCGGTATAGGTAGTGCGTTCCTTAAGCTGAGAGCTGCCGTTCAGGGAGGCTCCGATCAGGGCGGATACCTGGGCAGGGGATGCCGTCGGGGAGGGAACGGGCGGTGCAGATGGGGCGTCGGGTTCCTCTCCGGGCAGCGGACCTTCCGAAGGGCGCGCGGATGCGTTCAGCGCCGCGTATTCCGACAGGCTCATGGAGTCGCCCCCCGCAAGCTTTGTGAGACTTCTGACAATGACCAGAATTGCAGCCAGCGCGGCAACCATTGTCATAATTTTCTTTTTATCCATAGAAACATTCCTTTATAAAGTTTACAATTCATTTTGGCGCCTTCTTTCGCATTGCTTCATGCCATATTAGAAACAAGCGATGTGTATGCTTTCGACAACGCGTTTATATAATACGCATTAAGTCAAGCTGTGACAATTTTAACACATTGCGGACAATTTGTAAATTGCGGGCAGAGTGTAAAAAGGAGCGAGCGCTGCAGGCAGAGTGTAAAAAGGAGCGAGTGCTGTGGGCAGCGAGTGAAAAAGAGCAGGTGCTACAGGCAGCGTGTAAAAAAGAGCGAGCGCTGCAAACAGAGTATAAAAAAAGAGCAGGTGCTGCAGGCAGAGTGTAAAAAAGGAGCAGGCGTAAAGTAAAAATATGGTCGGGAAAATGGTGCGCAAACCGCAACTTTGCACATTGTAATTTTTCCTGTAATTGATTATAATGGTAGAAGCGCAAAAAAGAGGTGTGATTACAGGTGAGTATCGTAAAGACAAAGGATCTGACATTTGAATATATCAGGCGTGACGAGGACGGCAATGTGGAGGGGATCACCACCGCGGTGGACAAGGTTGACCTGGACATTGCACAGGGAAGCTTTGTGGCCGTTTTAGGGCATAACGGCTCGGGTAAGTCCACGCTTGCAAAGCATATAAACGCAATTCTGAATCCCACGGAGGGAACGGTGTGGGTGGACGGCATGGATACCTCTGAGGAGGAAAAGATCTGGGATATCCGCCAGACGGCGGGAATGGTATTCCAGAACCCGGACAATCAGATCATCGGTCAGGTAGTGGAGGAGGACGTGGGCTTCGGGCCGGAGAATATGGGCATCCCCACCAAGGAGATATGGGAGCGTGTGGAGGAGAGCCTGAGGGCGGTAGGCATGTATGAATTCCGCAAATATTCCCCCAACAAGCTTTCCGGCGGACAGAAGCAGAGAGTTTCCATTGCCGGCGTGCTTGCCATGCATCCCAAGTGCATTGTGCTCGACGAGCCTACCGCCATGCTGGACCCCAGCGGACGCAGGGAGGTAGTGCGTGCGGTCCGCGCCCTGAATCAGGTGGAGGGGGTCACGATCATATTGATTACTCATTACATGGAGGAAATCATTTACGCGGATAAGGTGTTTGTTATGGACAGCGGGAAAATTGCCATGGAGGGAACGCCCAGGGAAATTTTCTCCCAGGTGGAGCGGCTAAAGGAGCTGCGCCTGGATGTGCCGCAGGTTACGCTGCTTGCCTATGAGCTGAAAAAGAAGGGACTGCGGCTGCCGGACGGTATTCTCACCGTAAAGGAATTTGCCGACGCAATAGAAAAGCTTTAGGCTTGCCGGGGGCAGGAGACAGGTCTGACTGCGGCAGCGCAGGCGTGAAGGGAGCGGCTGCGCAGAGGAAAGTATTTTGACAGGAGAAACGTTATGCCGATTATTTTGGATCATCTGACCTATATATACGGGGAGGATACGCCTCTGGCGGTAAAAGCCCTGGATGATATCTGCCTGCAGATTCCGGACGGGCAGTTCGTCGGGATTATCGGGCACACCGGCTCGGGCAAGTCCACTCTGATGCAGCATTTGAACGGGCTGGTGAAAGCCACATCAGGCCATATTTATTATAACGGCGAGGACATCTATGACAGGGACTACGATATGAAAAAGCTCAGAAGCAGCGTGGGTCTGGTATTTCAGTACCCGGAGCACCAGCTGTTTGAGATTGACGTATTCTCCGACGTGTGTTTCGGGCCGAAAAACCTGGGACTGGACAAAAAGGAAGCGGAGCTGCGCGCCTTTGACGCCCTGCGGAAGGTGGGGCTGCCAAACGAGCTGTACTATCAGTCGCCCTTTGAGCTGTCCGGCGGGCAGAAACGGCGTGTGGCCATTGCGGGAGTGCTTGCCATGAAGCCCCAGGTATTGATTCTGGATGAGCCCACGGCGGGGCTTGACCCGAAGGGCAGGGATGAAATATTGAAGCAGATTAAGAAGCTTCAGACCGAGACGGGGATGACGATTCTGCTGGTGTCTCACAGCATGGAGGATGTGGCGGAGTATGTGGACAGGATCATTGTGATGAACAAAGGGCGTGTCATGTACGACGATATACCCAGGGAGGTATTTTCCCACTATAAGGAGCTGGAGGAGGTGGGGCTTGCGGCGCCGCAGATGACCTATGTCCTTCAGGAGCTGAGAAAAAGAGGCTTCAGGGTGGACGTGGATGCCGCCACCGTCGGGGAAGCGGCAGAAACAATCTACAGGGCATTGAATTGAAATTGCCGCTTGCGCGGCGGAATGTGAGGAAATATGCTCAGGGACATAACGTTAGGGCAATATTATCAGACAGAGTCGATCATACATAAGCTGGACCCAAGGGTGAAGCTTGCGGGCACCCTGCTTTATATCATTTCTCTGTTTTTTTTCAGAAATTTTATCGGATATGCGGCGGCGGCTGTTTTTCTTGCCATAGTCATCAGGCTTTCAAAAGTGCCCTTTAAATTTATGATACGGGGTATGAAGGCGATGGTCTTTCTTCTGCTGCTCACGGTGGTTTTTAACCTTTTTCTCACGCCGGGTACGCCCCTGGTGTCGTTTTGGAAGCTGCGCATCACCATGGAAGGGCTGCAGCTTGCCGTGACCATGGCGGTTCGACTCTCCATGCTGGTCATCGGTTCCTCCGTCATGACGCTGACGACCACGCCCAACAACCTGACGGATGGAATGGAAAAGGGCATGAGACCCCTGAAGCTGTTCCGGGTGCCCGTACATGAGGTGGCAATGATGATGTCCATTGCCCTGCGGTTCATCCCCATCCTGCTGGAGGAGACGGATAAGATCATGAAGGCGCAGATTGCCCGAGGCGCGGATTTTGAGAGCGGAAACCTTATCAGGCGCGCCAAGGCGCTGGTTCCCCTGCTGGTGCCGCTGTTTATCTCGGCGTTCCGCCGGGCCAATGACCTTGCCATGGCGATGGAGGCAAGGTGTTACAGGGGCGGCGAGGGCAGGACAAAGATGAAGCCTTTAGTGTATCAGAGAAGGGACAGGTGCGCCTATCTGTGTATTCTGCTTTACCTGATAGCAAGCATCTCTTTGGGGAGGCTGTGAACGGATGGGGAGAGTGCGCTTGACCGTTGCCTACGACGGTACCGGCTACCACGGCTGGCAGCTGCAGGACAATGGCATAACAATAGAATCGGAGCTCAACCGCTGTCTTTCGGAGCTTTTGGGAGAGCCTGTCAGGGTAATCGGAGCCAGCCGCACGGACGCGGGCGTCCATGCTCTGGGGAATATCGCGGTGTTTGACACAAAAAGCCGGATACCGCCGGAGAAGATTTCTTATGCGCTGAATCAGCGGCTGCCTGAGGATATTCGGATACAGAGGTCCGAGGAGGTTGCCCCGGACTGGCATCCAAGGCGCTGCGCAAGCCGCAAAACCTACGAATACCGCATTTATCGCGGGGAATTTCCCATGCCGGTGAAGCGCCTGTACTCGTATTTTCTGTATTGCAGGCTGGACCTGGAGCGGATGAGGGAGGCGGCGGGTTTTCTGGAGGGGGAGCATGATTTCAAAAGCTTCTGCCAGACGGGTTCGCAGGCGGAAAGCACGGTGAGGACCATCTATCGTCTGCAGGTGGAGGAGCAGGGCGCCGACCTGGTTATCAGGGTCTGCGGCAGCGGGTTTCTGTACAATATGGTCAGAATTATTGCGGGGACCCTGATAGAGGTGGGACAGGGAAGGCGGGAGCCGGGCTCCATGACCGCCGTCCTGGAGGCGGGAAACCGCAGCGCGGCGGGGGCTACCGCACCGGCGCACGGACTGACGCTGGTAAAATATGAATTTCTTTAGACGCCGCTCCGGCAGTGAAAGGAGTTTTTGCCCCGTGATTTATGGAGCTCCAGGATATGTAAAATATGCTGAGGGAATGGGCTTTCTAAATGCGCCATGGAACGTGCACTCCAAAAACATAATAAAACAGTATGGAAGGGAACGCTATGAACAAAAGTGAACAAGGTAAAACAGAAAAGAGAGGAAGGCTTGCAGGCGGCAGAAAAAATATTTTTGTGCCGTTATTGCTGGCGGCGCTGCTGATGCTGTCCGCAGGCTGCGGGAAGCAGGAGGGTGAGCCTTCCGCGGAGCCCACGGTTCAGCCCCAGGGTACGCAGGAGCCTGCCGGCCAGCCTACCATTCAGCCCCAGGAGCCCACGGCGCAGCCCCAGCCAACTCCACAGTCTACGGCTCGTCCCACGGCGCAGCCTACCGCCCAGCCCACACCGGAGCCGGAGCTCGGCGAGCTGACACAGGAGAGAATCGGTGCAGCCATGGAAAAGTCCCGGAAATATATCGACGACCTTACCGTCAATTCCAAGGTCAACGTTCCGGCGCAGGTGGTTGCCGATGACAGGCAGTTTTTTACATGGGACAACGAGAAGCGCAGACCCGGCGCCAAGCCTTATTTGTTTGAGTGGAGCTATTATAACGGCGTCGTTATGGAAGGGCTGCTGAGAATTTATGAGGCGGACCCTGAAAAGAACGGGGAATATCTGGCATATGTGAAGGAATATCTGGATGCCATGATCGAAACCGACAGCGAGGGGCAGAAGACTCTGAGCGGCAGCCGGGCGGGTTATGTGGACTACCACGGTGCGGACTGTTATAAGACGGCGGCGCTTATGCTCTATGCCTCTGACGGCAGCGACGATTATATGAAGATCTGCGGGGAGCTGTACCAGGACTTGACCGATGCCGCCCATGCCAATACCAACGGGCATATCATTTCTGCGGAATACACCGAGGAGGCGCTGGGGCATAACTATTGGCACAGCTGGTCCGGCGATAAGTCTCCCAAATATAAGGTCTGGCTGGACGGAATCTATATGCTGCAGCCCTTTATTGCAAACTACGCGGCAAGGACGGCAGATACCGCACAGCTTTCCCTGGTTCAGGAGCGTCTGGACTGGGTAGCGGAGAAGCTGCTTGCGCCGAACGGGCTGTATTATCATGCGGCAAACAGCGCGGACGATGTGTGCAGGTTCCACTGGACCCGCGCCATAGGCTGGTACGGTATGGCCATGGTGGACGCCATGGAGGCGATGCCTGACGAATATATGGAGGAGCGGAAGGCGGCTCTTAAGACCTTTGTGGACGGCATGCTCAAATATCAGGATAAAAGCGGGCTTTGGGCAAACCTGGCCGACCAAAAGGTCACGGCAACCAACCGTCTGGAGGTCAGCGGCACGTCCATGATGGTCTATACTATTTTAAAGGGCGTCCGCAACGGCTGGCTGGATGAATCCTACAGGGAAGCGGCAGTCAAGGCGTTTGTGGGCATGGCGGAGTTCAAGCTGGACGAGCAGGGTCTTCATGACATATATTTCAAGGCGAGTGCCAGCGGCACAAATAATTATGAGAAGACAAGCGACTATCTCACCGACGAGGGAAAGGGCAGCGGTCCCTTTATTCTTGCCTATTCGGAGATGCTCAGGATAGAGTGAGTAAAAAAATGCAAAGATTTAACATTTAATCTTGACAGGGCAATTTTGTTATAATATAATTTTTAATTGTGTGGCAGGGTTTTACACTGCCTTCGATTTGATTTTATCAGATTGGTTTTGTACCGTTATTTTTGTGTTTTCTATGCGTTGACGCCAAAGCCCCGGCGCGGCGCTTAAAGATAGAAAATATGTGGTTCTGAGGAGTTTTGAGAAGCAGCCCGGACATCTGCGGACCAGGACAGAGACAGGACGAACAGCCGGAGCTGCTGAAACTGATCCGGCAGAACAGTCAAAGAAAAAGTAATACGGAGGAAATATCATGAAGACATTTATGGCAAGTCCCGCTACGATCGATAGAAAATGGTATGTGGTTGACGCTGCAGATATGACGCTTGGACGCCTTGCATCTGAGGTGTCAAGTATTTTGAGAGGCAAGAATAAGCCTATATTTACCCCGCATATGGACACGGGCGATTATGTGATCGTTGTCAATGCAGAGAAGGTAAAGGTTACCGGCAAGAAAATGGATCAGAAGCTGTACCGTCATCATTCCGATTATGTAGGCGGCATGAAGGAGACGACTCTGAGAGAAAAGCTGGCTAAGAAGCCTGAGGAAGTAATCGAGCATGCCGTTAAGGGTATGCTTCCCAAGGGACCTTTAGGAAGACAGATGTACACCAAGCTTCATGTATACGCAGGACCCGAGCATAACCATGCGGCTCAGAAGCCTGAAGTGCTGACATTCTAAGGGATAGGAGGAAAATAATCATGGCAAAGACTGAAAGATATTATGGTACAGGCAGAAGAAAGAAAGCTGTCGCAAGAGTATATTTAATGCCCGGAAAAGGCAGCGTTACTATCAATAAGAGAGATATGGACGACTACTTCGGAATGGAGACTCTGAAGGTTATCGTACGCCAGCCGCTGGCAGCTACCGATAATGCGGAAAAGTTCGACGTTCTTGTAAATGTATACGGCGGCGGATTTACCGGTCAGGCAGGCGCAATCAGGCACGGTATTGCAAGAGCCCTGCTTCAGGTTGACGCTGATTACAGACCTGTTTTGAAGAAGGCAGGCTTCCTGACCAGAGACCCTCGTATGAAGGAGAGAAAGAAGTACGGCCTCAAGGCGGCTCGTCGCGCTCCGCAGTTCAGCAAGCGATAGGAAATCTTTTACGAACAGAAAAGATATGGAAAACCCACAGACATGTTTTGTCTGTGGGTTTTTTGTAGTATGATGAAAAAGTATAATGTGTTTGACAAAAAGTTATCATATATGATAACATGGTAACAAGCAAAGGAAGTGATTAAAATAATTGAATTAGATTTCTACATGAAAGAGAATGGCAAAATTCCAGTGCAAGATTTTCTATATTCACTTAATCCAAAACTAAGGGCTAAAGCTTTTAGCGATATTGAGCTATTAAAGCAGTTAGGCCCTGAATTGAGAGAGCCATATGTATAACCAATAAAAGGAAAAGATAATAAAGGGTTGTATGAATTACGGATAAAGTTTTCAAGCGATATTGCAAGAATATTTTATTTTACATATTATAACAATTAGTTTGTGCTGTTGCATGGGTTTATTAAAAAGACCATGAAGACACCGGAAAACGAAATAAAGAGAGCAAGAAAATATATGGAAGACTATAAAAGGAGGTCTGAATCATGAGTAAAGCAGGAATATCTTTTGAAGAAATGAAATCCGATATGCTTAAGGATGAAGAATTTGAAATAGAATATGAAAAATTAAAGCCCAGATATGAAGCGATTGAGCAGATTATAAGAGCAAGGAAAGAACAAAACATAACACAGGCGGAACTTGCAAAAAGAGTAGGTATACAGAAAAGTAATATTTCCAGATTGGAAAGCGGAAATTATAATCCCAGCTTGGATTTCCTTGCCAAAATAGCGGAATCGCTTGGGAAAAAAATATCTGTGACAATAAATTAGAATGCAGGGCAATGGTTGTGATAGATGGTATGCAACACAATAAAATCATATGGGTAAGTGACAAGTAACTAACAAACGCCTTGAAAATGCCGGAAAATAAGGGTTTGAAACTATCCAAGCGTTAATTTTATCCAAGAGTTAATTTCAGTTATCCGGGAGATAACCGCAGGCAGAATATGAGATTTTGTAAGGGGCTGTCGCAATAAGGATTGAGTATACAAGATATAGTATTGTTTTGGAATTAAATCCCACTGAATCTTGTATATGTTTTTCTTAGTGCGACAGCCCCTTTTATGCCTGTGTTTTCTGAATATGAAGTATGTGTCCTGCGAAGGTCCTATATCAAGACTGGCAGAATTTATACTCGAAGCAGGCTTATTTATGCTTGCTGTTTCTATCAATACAGGCGGCGCAGCAAGAAACGTTCCAAAAATTAACAGTAGACTGCCACCTTGCAACATATGCCAAAAAGGGGGTTCTCAAAAACGGTCAACGGGTTATAATTGGTATTAACCGCATTGGTCAGCGAGGAGCCTATAGTTATGAACGAAAAATTTTTCCGGCTGCCGGAGGAAAAGCAGCAAAGAATAATGAATGCAGGCTTCAGGGTGTTTTCGCAGAACACTTATAAAAAAAGCCCCATGAGTGAAATTGCCGACGAGGCGGGTATCAGCAAGTCTCTGCTTTTTCACTATTTCCGAAACAAAAAGGAGTTCTATCTGTTTCTGTGGGAAAAGGGGGCGGAAACTACGATGAAGTATCTTATGGAGTATAAGTGCTATGAATCTACCGACCTTTTTGAGATGATGGAGAGGGGAATGAGGGCAAAGTTTAAAATAATGGAGCTGTATCCCCACATGGCATCCTTTGCCGTAAAGGCTTTTTATGAGAAGGACGAGGGAATCAGCGGGGAGATCCAGAGGAGCTACCGCCGGCATTTTGACGTAAAGGCCGTTAATGCCCTGGCAGGGCTGGACCCGGAGGATTTCGTGCCGGGGCTGGATCTGGAGATGGTGTATCGTGAAATGTACTGGGCGTCGGAGGGCTATCTGTGGGAAATGCTTCAGCGGGGAGAGTTGGACGCGGCGCAGATGGAAAAGGACTTTGAGCGGCTGCTGGGGTTTTGGAAGGCGATCTATAAAAATAAGGAGAAGGATAAATGAAAGCGATAGCGACGCATGATTTGACAAAGTATTACGGGGCGGTCCGAAAGCAAAGTCATGGAGGCAGGCAAAATTACGGGAAGGAGCATGGGGCGGTCCGGGGTATCGAGGATGTCAGCCTTTCCGTGGAGGAGGGCGATTTTTTCGGCTTTATCGGTCCCAACGGCGCAGGCAAGAGCACCACGATCCGCATTCTCCTGGGGCTGATTTCCGCTACGGAGGGCCGGGCGGAGATTTTCGGGCAGGATATCCGGCAGGACAGAACGTCGCTTCTGGCGCAGATCGGTTACCTGCCGTCGGAGCCCTTCGTCTATCAGGGGATGCGGGTGAGAGATGTGCTGCGGCTTTCCGCCGAGCTGCGTAAGAAGGACTGCTCCGCGGAGGCGGAGGAGCTGTGCCGCCGTCTGGAGCTGGATACTTCCCGGAGGGCGGACGAGCTTTCTCTGGGGAACCGCAAAAAGGTGGGCATTGTCTGCGCCATGCAGCACAGGCCGAAGCTGTATATTATGGATGAGCCTACCAGCGGGCTTGATCCGCTGATGCAAAGGGAGTTTTACGCCCTGCTGCAGGAGCGGAACGAGGAGGGAGCGACGGTCTTTCTGTCCTCACACATTCTCTCGGAGGTTCAGCGGTATTGCAGACATGCCGCCGTCATCAGGGAGGGAAGACTGATGGCCTGCGACAGCGTGGAAAAGCTGGGGCATGCGGATGCAAAGAGAGTGACGCTCAGATGTAAGGGGGATGTGTCCCTTCGGGAGCAGGCGGAGCGCTTGAAAACATGCCTTGGGCGGACGGACGACGGAACGGATGCGCCGGGGATGATAAGGAATATGGATGCTGCTGGGGACGCCGTGAGCTTTTTCTACAGCGGGGAGCCGTCCCTCCTGCTGAAAGCCTTGTCGGAGCTTTCGCTTGCGGATATTACGATCGCAGAGCCTGACCTGGAGGAGATTTTTATGCATTACTATGAGGGAGGAAACGGCCAATGACGATATTTATGCATGAATTAAGGCGGGGGAGAACCGCCCTGCTGATCTGGGCGGGGGCAATTTCTTTTATTTTGGGCATCTGTGTGCTGATCTATCCGGAGATGTCTGTTCAGATGGGGGATGTGGGCGGAATGTTTGCGGAGATGGGAGGCTTTTCGGAGGCTTTCGGCATGGACAGGATAAATTTCGGGGAATTTATCGGCTTTTTCGGCGTGGAGTGCGGCAATGTTCTGGGGCTGGGCGGAGCGTTCTTTGCGGCGCTTCTGGGTATTTCCGCTCTGGCAAAGGAGGAGAAGGAGCACACGGCGGAGTTTCTGCTGACGCATCCTGTGTCAAGATATCGGATTATAGCGGGGAAGCTGTGCGCGGTAATTGTGCAGATTATTGTTTTAAACGCTGTGGCTGTCTGTGTTACGGCGCTGTCCGTGCTGGCAATCGGAGAGGAGGCGCCTGTAAAGACGCTTGCGCTGCTGCTTTTGGCTTATTTTTTACTGCAGATCGAGACGGCGGCCGTTACGTTCGGTATCTCGGCGTTTTTAAAACGGGGAGGTCCGGGAATTGGCATCGGTCTCGCCGCCGCCTTTTATTTTATGAATATTATTGCCAATTTAGTTCAGGAGACAAAATTCCTCAAATTTATTACGCCCTTCGGATATACGGAGGGTGCGGACATTATCACGGAAAGCGCCATCGACGGCAGGTATCTGGCGGCGGGAATGATTTTTGCCGCCCTTGGGATTGCCGCGGCGTTTTGGAGATACGGCGGGAAGGACATTGCCTGAGGCCCTTTTGAATCTTGCTTTTTTGCAGGGATGATGTTACACTGAAACAAAGACGGGCAGGGCACCCAAGATAAAAACATTGCGGTAATAGATGAGCAGGGAGCAGTATGCGTCAGCTTTGCGTACTGTTCCCGTTTTTTATGCACACGGGTGTATAAAGGAAAATGTCGGCAGGCGCTGTTTTTGCAGGGCGCTGTACCTGGAGGGGCCTGCGCGTATTCCGGGAAGGGTCAAGGCTTAGATGACAAAATCGGTTTAATGGTAAGGGTAAGGGGGCTATGTATGCAGTTTGAGGGTATTGTAGAGATGCTGAAAAGATATTTGCTGCAGGGAGGGCTTGCGGCGGTGGGGGCGCTGGTCCTGTTCTGTATCGGATATTTCCTGATTTATAAGAAACTGATGAAGGGAAAGCGGAGGCTGACAAAGGGGAAGGTTCTGTGGGCGGCGGTATTTGGGTGCTATCTTTTTGTGGTTCTCAGCGCCACACTGCTGGACCGGAGCAGCTATATGGGAGGCGGAAAGGTGATTCCGCTTTTTTATTCTTATCGGGAAGCGTGGAGGAGCTTCTCGGGAATACTGTGGAGAAATCTGGCTCTGAATATTCTTATGTTTGTGCCCTTCGGCTTCCTGCTGCCTTTGGGTATCAGGAGACTTGGGCGCTTTTGGAAAACCTGGCTTGCGGGCTTTCTGCTCACGGTTTTGATCGAGCTGGCACAGCTTACCCTGCGCAGGGGTGTGGTGGAGATGGACGATATTTTTAACAACCTTCTGGGGACCATGATCGGCTACGGATTTTATGCCATTGTGCGAGGGGGTGTTTCGCGCGTCAGGTCTGCCAAGACCTCTTTCCCTGGGGGGACGAAAAAGACGCCTGTGTGGCAGACGCTTCTTCTGCAGCTGCCGCTGATAAGCATTCTGGCTGCCTTTGGCATCCTGTTTCTTGCGTACAGGGGTCAGGAGCTGGGTAATCTGCAGGAGGAGTGCATTGTGGCGTATAATGCGGAGCTTTTGGATTTTTCTTCCGGCGAGACCTACAGCCAGGAAACGCGGCGGCTTCCCGTCTATCAGATTGGGATAAAGACAAAGAATGAGGCGGAGCAGCAGGCGGCGGACTTTTTTGCGGGGATCGGGCAGGAGCTTGACAGGGGCCCTACGGACGCCTATGAAAATATGGTGTTCTGCTACGGTCTGGGCAGGAATTACTGTATGGAGATAAAATATGCGGGCGGTACATATGTCTTCACCGATTTCGATTTACTGTTTTCGGAGAAGGAGTCCCAGGGCGGCGCCGAAGCGGTTAAGGCAGAGAACGCCCCGGAGTCCGAGGTCAGGGAGGCCTTAAAGGGCTATGGGATCAGCCTGCCGGAGGCGGCATCCTTTGAAGACAGAGGAGGGGGCGCTTATGCCTTTTCCCTGAAGCAGCATTTGGAGGAAGGCGTATTTTACGACGGAGTATTGAGCTGCGTTTACTATGAAGGCGGCAGAATGGCCAAAATTAATAACGGCGTCCTGGCATGTAAGCCCTATAAATATTTTGAGGTGATCTCCGAATCGGAGGCATATGCAAAGCTTTGCGCAGGGGAATTTGCCAACAGCATCTTTTCCTCCGGCATGATTTTAAAGGGAGAAATAGGAGAGGCGGGGATTTCCTATTGTATGGATTCAAAGGGCTTTTATCAGCCGGCGTATGAGTTTCAGGCGGTTATAAACGAAAAGGAATGCAGCTTTATTGTTCCGGCAGTCAGGGATAAGAACGGAGGACAGGAAATGGGAAGCGGAGCAGGTTGGGAAGACGAGAGGATCGAGGAAAACAGCACAACGGCAGACGGACAGGCAGAGGGTACGCCTGACGGGAAGGGGGCGCAGCCGGAGGAGTTCGTCACTGTCCCGGTGAAACGTGTAACCGTCCATGACCCTTCGGTGGTGTATGACAACGGGACCTATTATATTTTCGGTTCCCATATGGCATGGGCAAAAACAACAGACCTGATGAGCTGGGAGTACTTTAAGACCAATGTGAACACGGATTACGCGGAGCTTTTCGGAAGGGAGTGGGAGAGCTGGTGCAGCACGGCCTCCAACCCGGAGCTCAGGGGGAATCTGTGGGCGCCGGATGTGATCTACAATAAAAAGATGGGCAAATACTGTCTCTATATGAGTGTCAACGGAGACGACTGGAATTCGGTGATCGTCATGCTGACGGCGGACAACATAGAAGGCCCTTATGAATACGGCGGTCCCGTGGTGTATTCCGGCTTTGGAAGGGGTACGAAGCATCCGGCGGAAGCCACGGATGTGTACCGCGTGCTGGGGGAGGAAGCGGATCTGACGCGCTATCAGAGCACCAGCAATACAAAATTAAACTGTATTGACCCCTGCCTGACCTATGATGAGGAGGGGAATCTGTGGATGGCATACGGCTCATGGTTTGGGGGCATCTATCAGCTGAAGCTGGATGAGGAGACGGGCCTGAGGGATTACAATACCACATACGAGACAGTGGAGAACACATCCGACGCCTATTACGGGCACAAGCTCGCGGGAGGCTGGGGCGTGTCCGGGGAGGGTCCCTTTATCATACACACGGGAGGTTATTATTACCTGTTTGTGTCCTACGGCGGCCTGACGGCGGCAGGAGGCTACCAGATTAGAGTGTTCCGCTCGGAGTCTATTAACGGTCCTTATGTGGACGAGGCGGGTAATCCGGCGGTTTATGAAAAGCCCCAGAACAACCTTTATGTCAAGAGAGGCGTGCGGCTGATGGGGAGCTACGACTGGACGGGCAACAGGGAGGTACGTGTGGCGCAGGGACATAATTCGGCGTATGTGACGGAGGACGGGAGGATTTTCCTTGTATACCACAGCCGTTTCGCGGGCGGCAAAAACGGCATCCCCGAGGCCCATGAGGTCAGGGTGCAGCAGCTTTTTGCCAACAGCCAGGGCTGGCTTGTGGCGGCGCCTTATGAGTATGCGGGAGAGACAATAAGCTCCACGGGTTATACGGAGGAGGAGATGTGCGGCGAATATGAGTTTATCCTGCATGATCCAGTCAATTACTACCGCAAGTACGGGAATGAGTACAGAGGTATTGTGCAGGCGGTTCATATCACGCTGGGCAGGGACGGCGCCGTGTCGGGAGATTTGAGCGGCAGCTGGGATTACGAGAAAAATTCTCCCCATATGAGCATTACCATAGAGGGCGTTACCTACCGGGGCGTGTTCCTGAAGATGCCAAGCGAGCAGCTGTTTGACGACGGGAATGAGAGAAAGGTGGTCATGACCTTTACCGCCCTGGGGGATAACGTTGCCGTGTGGGGAAGCAGGTAACAAAGGGCTGCGTACATTAGTTGCGCAGCTCTTATTTTTTTGGTATAATATTCATATAGAATCCCGGACGAGATACTTTTGTAAGAAGCATTTTCAGATACCGTTACTGAATGGCAACTGTTCAGCTGTTTGGCACCACAAGGTCATAATGATGTATATATGCGGTTTTGTGAGCTTTGCGGGGTCGAAATGAGTTGAATGAAGGGTATAAAAATCATGGAAAATGGGGGAACGCTTATGAAGTACAAATTACTGCTCACTGGAAACAATAAGACCGTCATAAGTGAATTTTTTACACAGATGGACTTCAGCTTTGAATGTATGAGTACCTCCGAACGTTACGACGATATATTAAACCATATGAAATACTTTCAGCCGGATGCGTTTGTATATTGTCTTTTCAGGGAAAACCCGGACGAGATGAAGAAGCTCATCAATGTGGAAAATCTCATATTCAGGCAGAGACTTCCCATAATTGTGATAGGCGACCCGGAGGAGTGCGACATGTTTACGAAGGCGGCTCCCGCCATGGAAGTAACCATGCTGCAGAGACCGATGACTACGAGGAAGATAGAAAAAGCGGTGGTAAAGCTTCTGGATGCCCGCAGGGAACAGCAGGAGCAGGAAGAAAGAGAGTGGCAGGAACAGGAAAGGAAGGCGCTGGAGAGAGAGGCGCAGGAAAGGGAGGCGCAGGAAAAGGAAAGGCGCGAGCAGGAGCTTATGGAGGCGGCTGCGGCTGTCATTGCCGCAGGCACGGCGCAGGAGGAAAAGCGCAGGAAGCATATCCTGATTGTGGATGACGACAGCAGCGTTCTGAAGCTTATCAAGGGTTATTTGTCGGAGAAATATGATGTGGCCACGGCAATCAGCGGCAAGGTAGCGATGAAATTCCTGGAGACCAGAAGGACGGATCTGGTGCTTCTGGATTATGAAATGCCGGGGGAGAACGGTCCGGCGGTCCTTGGCAAGATACGTTCCGACGAGCATATAAAGAATCTGCCGGTGGTGTTTTTGACCGGCGTTACGGATAGGGAGAAGATTCAGGAGGTTCTGGCGATGAAGCCCCAGGGCTATCTTTTGAAGCCCATCGATGCGGAAAGGCTTTTTGCGTCTATTGACGGTATTCTGGCCGGGAAGGAGTAAGCTGCCATGACGATTATGGACGAGGAGATCAGACTGACGGATCTGATAGCCGTGGAGACCCTGCAGAAGATTCAGGATGCCTTTTCACAGATGACGGGAATGGCGTCGCTGACTACGGACAGCGAGGGCGTTCCCGTGACAAGGGGGTCCAATTTCTCGGATTTCTGTAAGAAATTTGTCAGGAACAGCGAGACCGGGAGAAAGCGCTGCGAGAACTGCGACAGAATGGGCGCGGAGGCGGCGAAGGAGGCCAGGTCCTCCTGCGTGTATTCCTGTCATGCGGGAATCCTTGATTTTGCCGCTCCCATTATGGTGGGAGGCCATGTGGTGGGGAGCGTTATCGGCGGTCAGGTCCTGACGGAGCCCATGCAGGATATAAACATCCGCAGAGTGGCGGAGGAGATCGGGGCGGAGCCGGAGGAGCTGGCGGAGGCGGCGCACAGGCTCAGGGTGGCGGACATGAACGCCATCGACAGCGCCACAAAGGCACTCTATACCATTGCGGACGCATTTTCGGAGATCGCCTCCGGAAAGTATCATAATTATCTGAATAACCTGGAGCTGAAGAAGGCGTCTCACATGAAGTCGGATTTTCTCGCCAATATGAGCCATGAGATCCGCACGCCCATGAACGCCGTCATCGGCATGTCCGAGATGGCGCTGCGGGAGGACCTTCCGCCGGCGGCGAGAGAGTACATCAACCAGATCAAAACCGCCGGAAAAACGCTGCTTACAATTATCAACGATATACTTGATTTCTCCAAGATTGAGTCCGGCATGATGGATATCAGCGAGATTGAGTATGAGCCTATGTCCCTGATAAACGATATGGTGAATATCGTAATGACGCGTATCGGAAACAAAAAGCTGGAGCTGGTTGTGGATGTGGCGCCAAGCCTGCCCCGCGAGCTTCACGGCGACATAATCCGTCTCAAGCAGGTTTTGGTGAATCTTACAAACAATGCCGTCAAGTTTACAAAAGAGGGCCGTGTCCTTCTGGCGGTGGATTTCCGTCAGACGTCGGAGGATATGATCGAGCTGCGGGTGTCCGTTGCCGATACGGGAAGCGGAATTAAAAAGGAGGACATGGGCAAGCTGTTCAAATCCTTTCAGCAGGTGGACAGCAAGCGTAACCGCAATGTGGAGGGAACGGGCCTGGGGCTTGCGATCAGCAGGCAGCTTCTGTCGCTCATGGGCGGCAAAATCCATGTTGACAGCGTGTACGGGAAGGGCAGCACCTTTTCCTTTATGGTTCCCCAGAGGGTAGTGAACGCCGCGCCCTCAATTGAAAAGCTGACGGAGCCCACTACGGCGGCAGGCCTGGTAAAGAATGAATATGTGGCGCAGCAGATGGAAAACGATATGTTTAAGTTTGATGTGCATTACAGCCGTCTTGAGTCCGAAAGGGAGCTTCACAAGGTGAAAGGCAGGGGTATCAGATATCTGTTTGTAGAGCAGCCGCTGTTTACCGACACGGTTAAGGAGTTTCTCGGGGATAATCCGGAGATAACCGGCGTGGTGCTGGTGAACTTTTATTCCACTCGCACCTATGACCTGCCCAATGTGAGGATTATCAAGAAGCCGCTGTATGCCTTGAGCCTGGCGGGCGTTTTCAAGGGAGAGGACATTTTTGAGGACGGAAGCCGGGCGGAGACCCGGGACTTTGACTTTATTGCGCCCGAGGCGGATATTCTGCTTGTGGATGACAATGCGGTGAACCTGACGGTGGCAAGAGGGCTTCTGGAGCCACTGAACATGAGGATCGACACCGCCAACAGCGGAATGGAAGCGGTCAATATGGTATCGGAAAAAAGGTACGACGTTATTTTCATGGATCATATGATGCCGGATGTGGACGGCGTGGAGACCACCAGGGTGATACGAAGGCTGCTGGGGGACAACGGGCAGGTTCCGATCATTGCCCTGACTGCCAACGCGGTGGACGGAGTGAGGGAAATGTTTATCAGCGAGGGCATGAACGATCTTGTGACAAAGCCCATTGAGATGAGGACCCTTGTGACAAAGCTGAAAAAATGGCTGCCGCCGGAAAAGATCTTGAAGCAGTCAGGCGTAAGAAAGAACGGGGAGAGGCATGAGGCGTCCGTCTCCATAGAGGGGCTGGACGTGCAGGCGGCAATGCAGCTTGTGGGAAACGAGAGCCTGTTCTGGGCGGTTTTAAAGGAGTATTACCGCGTCATTGACAGGAAATATGCCCTGATCCGGGAATATGAGCAGACGGAGCGCTGGAAGGAATACACCATAGAGGTGCATGCCTTAAAGAGCTCCTCCAGGCAGATCGGCGCCATGGAGCTTGCGGCAGCCGCGGAGCAGATGGAGGCGGCGGGCAATGCCAGGGATGGGCTTCTGATTCACCAGACAACTCCGAAAATGCTGGAACAATACATACGCTATAAGGAGATCCTTGCCCCTTACTTTCCGGAGCAGGAAAAGGAACAGACTGTGGGTGAGGCCGGAAGGGAACAAATAGAGGACTTTTTCGTTCAGCTGGGGGAGGCCATGGACGCTCTGGATATGGACGCCATGGAGGAGGTTATTTTGAAGATGGGCAAATATTCCTATGCGGGAGAGCAGAAGGAGTGCTTTGACAGGCTTAGAAACGCCGTTGCGGATATCGATACGGAAAAGTGTGAGGAGATCATGACGGACTGGGTGGAGAAGCTGCCGCGCTGATCAGCGCGCGGCTTCTTTTTTTCGGGTACACAGCATTTTTATTAAGCGTACGGCATCGATGATGAAGGGTATCAGAAAAATCAACGTCATAACGCTCATAAATATATTTTCGCCGGCGGCGGAGGAAGGGGATATGCCTGTGAAAAGAGCGGCTCCGTATTGGAATATGAACCCGATTGCGAAGATCAGCACAAGGAACAGAAGAAAGCTCATCAGGACGCTCTGGGTAACATGCAGACAGGTCTGGTACAGGCTGCAAACGTCGTAGACAAAGGCAAAGAGCAAAAGCATCAGAATCACCCTTGAAAAGCCGGCGTAGTCGCCCACGGGCATGGCAAGCATGCCCCCCACGGCAAGCACAAGCTTTATTCCCATGGTGATCAGCAGCCGCTTCAGGCTGCCGGGAGTCAGATAGTTTACGGCGTTTTCAGGGTGTTTGAGAAAAATGTTATTCATGGTCCGGTCACGCTTTCTGGATTTGAGAATACTCGATAAACCTGTTTAATTTGTCTCTGTTCCACAACATAATATCATTTTTTTCCGCCAGGTCCCTTGCGTTTTGGGAAAAAAATTGATTCGTCAAAATTGCCACAGCCTGACACTCAAAAAAAGCTTTTCCGTCAAGGGCTTTTTGGACGGCGGTAACTCCGACGGCGGATGAACCGCATTTACATTGGATGCCATATTTTGTTCCGTTTTTAAATGCTATAAGATCAATGCCCTGGTTTGCCGGAGCTTTTGCGACTGATATTCCGGTGAATCCGTTCTTTTCCAGAATTGAGCAGCAGAACATTTTAAACTCGCAGGCATCCATAGTATCATATGGGGGTTGGGGTAAAACGGTACCGGGCTGAGACGCCGCCGTCAGGTAAGTGCGGTTGGAGTTATCCGATTTTTTCTTCCCGGTGCTGATAAGCTGGGCTATGCCGCCATAAAAAAAGCAACCGAATATTACAGCCACTGCAATTTGATGAGTGCTCATAGGAGTTTCTGACATCGGAAATGCGATGATACAGCACAGCAGCCATAAAACCACTACAATCTTTGTGGCACGGGTAATTTTTGTCTTAGGCTTTTTTCCCTCCACGGGCTCATGGCGTTTTATATAACTGTAGCTGATCAGCTGGGTTACGCCGCCCCAAAAAAGAAAGCCGATTATTACAGCCACTGCGCACGGGAAATAGCCGGCGGAAGATATTTTTTCCGGAACAGCGATCAGGCAAACCAGAAACCATATCAATAATGCGATTTTGGTTTGTATGGTAATTTTATCCCAGAACTTCCCGGTTTTTTTGGGGGAGTCGTTTTCCTGCTTGGGCAATTCCTCTTTGCTCTGGTCCGTCTGCCCGGGGAATTCTTCAAAATATACAGTATCGCAGTATTCACATACCCCTTTGCTGCCTATGTCAGCTCCGCAATTTTTACATATCATGTTTTTTTCCTCATAATGTCAGTGTTTTTATTGTTGAACAGCGCTAAGGAATCAGCGGAATCCTGACGGAACGGATTAAGAAAAAGGCTGTTGACGCTGTATAAGCGTCGTATGTAGATTATTCGGTTAATTTGTCAGGTGCTGATTTTTTATGTTTGATTCCTGGATCATTCAAGAATCCCTTAATTGATAATATAACTCATATTCATGGGAAAGTAAATGCTTAATGTATGGAAAAACGTAAGAAAATCCCCATAATTTGTTTCCTCTTTTCCTCTGGCACTTTTTGGTGTATAATAAACACAGGCTTATACCGGAACGGAAAAGAGGATATAATGAGAGACATTACGGATTATGAGAAGAAGTATGTAGATGGACCTTTTGAAAAGACGATGGCGGATATCAGAAGGCGGCGCGTGACCGGACAGATAGGGGATACGACGAATAAGTCTGTTTTGGAGGTCGGATGCGGCATGCATCCGTTATTTCTGGATTTGGACAATTATAAAAACATGGTCATAGTTGAGCCCGGCTCCGATTTCTGCAATAACGCGGAAAAAACGGACGCTTTTCGTGCCGCCGGTTCCAGGATCAAAATTCTGCAGGGATTTCTGGAGGATAAAATAGAGGATATTATCAGCTTGAATATTCAATTTGATATCATTGTTGTCAGCAGTCTTCTTCATGAGGTGGAAGACCCGCACAGGCTTTTGGCTTCGGTCCGGGCGGTATGCGCGGACAATACCGTCGTGCATGTCAATGTGCCGAATGCGAGATCGCTCCACAGGCTGATCGCTTATGAAGGAGGGATGATTTCTTCTCCTTACGAAAAAAGCGCTCTGCAGAAAAATCTGCAGCAGCACAGTACCTATGATATGGAGCGGCTTACGGAAGACGTGAGGAGGGCGGGCTTTGCAGTCATATCCCGGGGCTCTTATTTTATAAAGCCTTTTACCCACGGCCAGATGCAGAGGATGCTGGATGATAATATTATTTCAGAGCAGGTGCTTGAGGGGCTGGATAAAATAACCGAGTATTTACCGGAATACGGAGCGGAAATATATGTAAACTTAAAGAGGGACGATGTGTGAGAGACGGAAAAGTGAAAATATCGGTTGTGATTCCGGTGTATTTCAATGAGGAAAATCTGATTCCCCTATATGAGGATATGAGGGACAAGCTGTTTACCCGGACGCAGTACGAATGGGAGATCGTGATGATAAACGACGGCTCCGGGGACAACAGCTACGGGGTCATGCAGGAGCTTGCCGAAAAGGACAGCAGGCTGAAAATATACAGTCTGTCCAGAAACTTCGGCTCGGATGCCGCGGTGCTGTGCGGGCTGGCGAAATGCACCGGGGACTGCGCGGTAGTGAAGGCCGCGGATCTGCAGGAGCCTACGGAGCTTGTCCTGGATATGGCGGACAGCTGGAGGAAGGGCAACAATGTTGTCCTTGCGGTCAGAAAAGGAAGGGACGAGGGCAAAATACAGACGATGTTTTCAAACCTGTATTACTGGCTGGTAAGGAGGACCGCCTTTCCGCAGATGCCAAAGGGAGGCTTCGATGTTTATCTGCTGGATAAAAAGGTTGTTTCCGTCCTGCTGCAGCTGGACGAGAGCAACAGTGCCATGACGGGGCAGATATTGTGGAGCGGCTTTAGAACGGGTTATGTCTATTACACGCGTCTGCAGAGGGAAATCGGAAAGAGCCGGTGGACGCTGCGCAAAAAGGTACGCCTGGTGACGGACACGTTATTCAGCTTTTCCACGCTGCCTATTTCAGTAGTGTTTGGCATCGGGACGGTCTCCAGTGTGGGAGCGCTGATTTGGGCGGTTTACGTGTTTGTATGCAGGCTCCGGGGCGAGATAGACGTGGAAGGCTGGACGACGCTGTTTATGTTCAATCTTTTCAGCTTTGGTGTGATTATGCTTACCCTGGGCATTCTGGGAGAATATCTGTGGCGCACCTTTGATGCGTCCCGCAACCGCCCGCCTTATATTGAGGAGGACGATTATCAGCGGAAAGGGCAGGCGGAAAACAGCGCCGCTATGGACGGCGGAGGAGATCAAGAGGATGATACAAATTTACAATGACAGCTGCTTTGACGCCTGGGATAAATTTGTGCTTGAGGAGAGCTGCAACGGAACTTTCCAGCAGACCAGAAATTTTCTGTCCTATCACCCGGCAGGCAGATTTAAGGATCATTCCCTGATGTTTATTAAGGGGCAGACGATTATGGCGGTGATGCCGGCGCATATTGTGGAGGAAGGCGGCGGAAGAATGCTGTCCTCTCATGAGGGAAGCACCTTTGGCGGGATTGTTCTGGGGCATGATTTCAAGAAAATAGCGGATATGGAGTCTGTTCTTGAGGATTTGACGGCTTATGCGCGGGAGAGCGGGTTTACGGGAATGGACCTAAAAATGACAAGCGGGCTGTATGCCCGCGAGCCTGTGGAGGCCCTGGATTATTTCCTGCAGCAGTACGGATTTTATGATACGAAGGAGCTGGGCTTTTACATATGCTTAAAGGGAGCCTCCCCAACCGGTATAGCCGAGTCCTTCAGCGCGTCGAGAAGGCGGGACTTAAGAAAGGCATGGAAGAACGGCCTGGATTTCCGGGAGCTTGAGAGCGAGACGGAGATCGGTGCATTTTACGGAATGCTGGAAGCAAATATGCGGAAGTTTTCCAAGCGCCCTGTGCATACCCTTGAGGAGCTTTTGGATTTTAAGCGGGAAAGGCTCAGGGATATCGTTCTTTTTTACGGGGTGTTTCATGAGGGGCGGATGATTGCGGGAGGCATGGCGTTTGACTTTGGAGAGGTCCTCCATGTGCAGTATCTTGCCAGCGACCAGCAGAGGCTGGAGCTTTTTCCCAATGAATTCATGTATTATTCCATGATAAGCAGCGCGTTGGAAAAGCGTTATGGCAGTATTTCGTTCGGAACCTCCACATTGGAGCACGGCAGGGTCCTGAACAGGTCTCTGGCGCTTTTTAAGGCCGGCTTCGGAACGGAGATGTATGTGAACAGGACATATCACTGGAAGCCGGAACGGCAGCCGTGGTGAGTGGTGAAATATTCGGTGATCTTTTGATGGGAATAATTGACAAAGCTTAGTTACACGTAGTATGATATAAGAGAGTATAAGTTGATTTTTACGGAGTGGGGTGCAGAGTATGGAACAGAAGATCAAGCAGAGGAAAATATGGATCGCGGCAGCGGCGGGAGTGGCGCTGCTTGCGGTAATTATCGCGGGCTTAGCAGCCCTGAGAGGCGGGAAGGACCCTGTCTACCGTTCCATCAAAATTGTGGAGCTGGAGGGAGGCGTCAGTATAGACAGAGACGGCGTCGGCACTCTCGCCGCGGCGGAAAACATGAATCTGGTATCGGGAGACCGCGTGGCCACGGGGGAAGCGGCTTATGTGGTGCTCTGCCTGGATACGGATAAATACGTGATGCTTGGAGAATCCGGGGCCATGAGGGTGGTCGCGGAAGGCGACGGGCAGAGCGGAAAAACGTCTATCAGTCTTGAGGGCGGAAGCGTTTTAAGCGATATACGGAATCCCTTAAGCGAGGGCTCCTCTTATGAAATCGCAACTCCCAACGCAACCATGTCTGTGAGAGGAACCGTATTTGAGGTAAGGAAGGATAAAGAGGACGGCGGGAACATTTCCGTGCTTGTCTATGATGGAAGGGTTGCAGTTGCCCCCGGCGGGAGTACGGAGGAGCTTATGTATTATGCCGGTGAATATACGGTGTTTACTGACAGCTCTGTCCCCGAGATTCTTGTAGAGCGGGGGACTGTCTCCGCAGAGGTATTGGATGAACGGGTGCTGGAGCAGCTGCGGAATATTCACACCGAGGGAAGGACTCTGAACGTTGGCAATGTGGAGCTGGATGTGGCAGCGAATGTAACGGCAGCGCCGGAAGCCACCGCCGCACCTGCGGTTACGGCAACGCCTGCGCCGGAAGCAACGGCAGAGCCTACAATAGAGCCTACGGCAGTACCGGAGGCAACCGTGACGCCTGCTCCTGCGGCAACGGCGGCGCCTGCGCCAACCCGTATGCCTGCGGTTACAGCGACACCTGTGCCTGCAGCGCCTACCCAGATGCCTGCGGCGACAGCAGCGCCTACACCAACCACAGTGCCTGCGGTAACGGAGGCGCCTGTGCCAACCACAGTACCGGCAGTAACGGAGGCGCCTGCACCAACTACAGTGCCCGCGGCAACACCTGCTCCTGATATGGAGGAGGAAGACGAAGAAGACGAGCCGGAGGCAACGGCAGAGCCTACGCCTGTACCGACTGCAGTACCGACACCTGAACCCACAGCGGAGCCTACACCTGAGCCGACGGCAGCACCGACACCTGAACCCACAGCGGAGCCTACACCTGCGCCGACTGCAGTACCTACACCTGTACCCACAGCAGTCCCGACACCTGCGCCGACGGCAGCACCT
>ERZ808051.332-NODE-332-length-57226-cov-20.560482_pt1 | contig 57226 bp, 50 predicted proteins | sample MGYA00380199_ERZ808051 | MGnify/ENA primary metagenome ERZ808051 (study PRJEB31490, sample SAMN06133391) | mouse gut metagenome | isolation source: J11 | host: mice | place: China: Chengdu | collected 2015-05 ... | reverse complement strand
AGGGCGCGGTTGGCGTCGTCGTTCTGGAGGAAGGGGATCTGGGCGGAGGCCACGGACACCATCATCTTGGGGGACACGTCCACAAAGTCCACCCGCTCGGCGTCCACCTCAATGATCTCGTTGCGGTGGCGGCAGGCCACGCGGGCGCGGGCAAAGCAGCCGTTCTCGTCCACCGGCTCGGTGGCCTGGGCCACGTTGAACTCGTCCTCCATGTCGGCGGTCATATACTCCACCTGGTCTGTGACCTTCACCGCCACGCACCTGCCGTTTTCGTCCAGTACCTTCTCCGTCTTGCGGTAGGGGGACTCGATGAAGCCGTAGCGGTTCACCCGGGCGTAGGACGCCAGGTAAGAGATCAGGCCGATGTTGGGGCCTTCCGGCGTCTCAATGGGGCACAGGCGGCCATAGTGGGAGTAGTGCACGTCCCGCACGTCGAAGGAGGCCCGGTCCCGGCTCAGGCCGCCGGGGCCCAGGGCGGACAGGCGGCGCTTGTGGGTGAGCTCGGCCAGGGGGTTGGTCTGGTCCATGAACTGGGACAGGGGAGAGGAGCCGAAGAACTCCTTGATGGCGGCGGTGACGGGCCGGATGTTAATCAGGGACTGGGGGGTGACGATGTCCAGGTCCTGAATGGTCATCCGCTCCCGGATCACCCGCTCCATGCGGGTGAAGCCGATGCGGAACTGGTTTTGCAGCAGCTCGCCCACGCAGCGCAGCCGGCGGTTGCCCAGGTGGTCGATGTCGTCTGCGCTGCCCACGCCGAAGGCCAGGCAGTTGAGGTAGTTGATGGTGGCCATGATGTCGTCCACCGTGATGTGCTTGGGGATGAGCTCATCCATGTGGTCCCGGATGAGGGAGATGAAGTCCTCCTGGCTGAGCTTTTCGCTCTCCCGCTGCTCCAGCAGGGGCTTGAGGGCGGCGTAGCACACCTTTTCGCCCACGCCGGCGTCCTCGGGGTTGAAGTCCACAAAGTGCTTCATGTCCACCATGCCGTTGGAGAAAACCTTGACATGGTGCACGCCGGTGTGGAGGTCCTCCACCTCCACCACAGCCTCGTTCACGCCCAGCTCGTCCAGCTGGCGGGCCCGCTCCCGGGTGAGCACCTCGCCGGCCTCGGCCACGATCTCGCCGGTGGCGGGGTTGGCCACGGGCTGGGCCAGCTTCTGGCCGGACAGCCGGGTCCAGATGGTCAGCTTCTTGTTGAACTTATACCGGCCCACGTTGGACAGGTCGTACCGGCGGGGGTCAAAGAACAGGGCGGTGAGCAGGTTCTCGGCGGAGTCCACCGTGGGGGGCTCGCCGGGGCGCAACTTGCGGTAAATCTCCAGCAGGGACTCCTCGTAGCTCTTGCAGGAGTCCTTCTCCAGGGTGGCCAGAATCCGGGGGTCCTCGCCGAACAGGTCGAGGATGCCCGCGTCAGTGCGCGGGCCGATGGCCCGGATGAGGCAGGTGATGGGCAGCTTGCGGTTTTTGTCGATGCGGACGTAGAAGATGTCGGACAGGTCGGTCTCATACTCCAGCCAGGCGCCCCGGTAGGGGATGACGGTGGAGGCAAAGGTGACATTGTCCGCCTTGTCCGCGTTTTTGGCGTAGTACACGCCGGGGGAGCGGACGATCTGGGACACGATGACCCGCTCCGCGCCGTTGATGACAAAGGTGCCCGCGTCGGTCATGATGGGGAAGTCCCCCATGAAAATGTCCTGCTCCTTGATCTCGTTGGTGGCCTTGTTGCGCAGGTGGACCTGCACCTTCATGGGCGCGGCGTAGGTCATGTCCTGGGCCTTGCACTCCTCGATGGTGTACTTGGGGGGGTCGTCCATGGAGAAGCTGATAAAGGACAGCTCCAGGTTGCCCGCGTAGTCGGTGATGGAGTCCACGTCGTTGAAGACGTCCTGAAGGCCCTTCTCCAAAAACCATTGATAGGACTTCTTCTGGATTTCCAGGAGGTAGGGCATCTCCAGGATTTCCTCGCTGCGGGCGAAGCTCTTGCGCATGGTCTTACCGTACCAGACGTCTTTGACCGCTCTCGCCATTTGCTGATCACGCTCCACTTCGTCAAAATTTCCGGGGCGGCGAAACGACACGCCCGGAGCCGTTGCAACACGTTTGAAATTTCCTCTTGCGTTTTGTCTCCCTGTCTGCTATACTCCCGTTAGGGTGGAGGAGTGTCCTCCTCTTTTTTTGATGCACACAAAAGCACTTTATAATATCATAAGCGCCGCCCTGCGTCAAGGATAATTTGGGCGTTGGGGAATATTTTTATAGAGAGAGGGATATCCATGACAGACCAAGCCCTGGTTGACCTGGCCTTCACCATGCTGGAGCGCTCCTATGTGCCCTATTCCAAGTTCCCGGTGGGGGCGGCCCTGCTGTGCGGGGACGGGACGGTGTTCACCGGCTGCAACGTGGAGAATGCGGCCTACGGCTCCACCATCTGCGCCGAGCGCACCGCGCTGGTCAAGGCGGTGAGCGAGGGCCGCCGGGCGTTTGCCGCCCTGGCGGTGGCGGGGCGCAGCGAGGACTACTGCTGGCCCTGCGGGGCTTGCCGTCAGATGCTCTATGAGTTCGCCCCGGATTTGACGGTGCTGGTGGCCCGGGAGGACGGGGCGTATGTGAAGCTGCCCCTGAAGGAGCTGCTGCCCCACGGGTTCGGGCCGTCCTCCCTGGGCTGAAAAAATTGCCTGTCGAAATTTTTGTTATTGCAATGCCCGGGAAATTCTGCTATACTATTACCTGCTTCATTCCGAGGACGGATTTTCCCAGGGGATGCTGCACAAAATAAGATAGGCGCGGCGGGGCTTTTCTGGGGAACGCAGGGAGTCCGGCGCCGCCGACTGAAGATAAAGGACGGATGATTTTCATGTTCGAGAAGGGCAAGCGTGAGCAGCGCCGCAGTCAGGAGGATACCACATTTAATAAAATGCTCCTCTGGCTGGCGGGCGCCGTGGTGGTGGAGCTGCTGATCCTGCTGGTGAAGCAGGTGTACGTGGACGCGTGGCTGGGCTTTGGGGTGGCGTACGCGCTGCTGGTGTTTTTCGAGGTGTTCCGCTTCGCGGGCGCGGCCCTGGTGGTCGCGGGCGTGGTGTGGGCGGTGCTGTGGGGGCGGTCGGGCCGCTCGGTGGCGCTGCCCCTGGGGTGCACGGCCGGCGTGGCGCTGCTGTGGCTGGTGGCCCTGTTCACCTACTATCTCACCGAGGTGGGGCTGAGCATTATGATGGTGCTGCCCGCGGCCGGCGCGGTGCTGATTGTGATTTACTTCCTCTATCAGCGGGCTTTCTTCTATAACGCCATCCTGGCCGGGGGCGGCCTGGTGGCCGTGTGGATGTACCGGCAGTATTACTGGGAGCACCCCACCCTCATCCGGGTGAGCTTCATCGCGGGCTTCCTGGTGCTGGCCGCGGCGGCGGTGCTGTCCTTTGTGCTGCGGGGGAACGACGGGAAGCTGGGCGGCCTGCGGGTGATGCCGCCGGACTCCAACTATTTCATTACCTGGATCACCTGCGTGGTGACGGCTGCGGCCATGGCGGTGACGCTGGCCGTGGGCGGGACGGTGGCCTTCTACCTGCTGTTTGTGCTGGCGGGCTGGCTGTTTGTCCAGGCGGTGTTCTTTACCGTAAAGCTGATGTGACCATCCGCCCCAGGCGGGTGAGAACCGGGAGAGGGCGGCGGCCCTCTCCCGGCTTTTTGATGGGGCGGGGCGTATTGACAACCTATTTTATTTGCCGTATAATGACGGACTGTATACATAGAATCAGAGATAATATGGACGGAGGAGAATGATTTTGTCGGAAAACGCGAGAAATGAAAACAAAATGGGCGTCATGCCGGTGAACAGCCTGCTGTTGAACATGGCCATCCCCATCATGATCTCCATGCTGGTGCAGGCCCTGTACAACGTGGTGGACAGCTATTTTGTGGCCCAGCTCAGCCAGGACGCGCTGAATGCGGTGTCCCTGGCCTTCCCGGTGCAGAACCTGATGATCGCCGTGAGCGTGGGCACCGGGGTGGGCATCAACGCCCTGCTGTCCCGGAGCCTGGGCCAGCGGGACCAGGAGCTGGTGAACCGCTCGGCGGTGAACGGAGTTTTTCTGGCGGCGGTGAGCTGCCTGGTCTTTGTGGCGCTGGGCCTGGCCGGCTCCCGGCTGTTTTACGCCGTCCAGACCGACATCCCCGGCATTGTGGACTACGGCGAGGATTATCTTGTCATCGTGTGCGGGCTGAGCATGGGCCTGTTCGGGGCGGTGACCATGGAGCGGCTGCTCCAGGCCACGGGCCGCACCTTTTACACCATGATCGCCCAGGCGGCGGGGGCGCTGACCAACATCATTCTGGACCCCATTCTCATCTTCGGCCTGGGCCCCTTCCCCCGGATGGAGGTGGCGGGGGCGGCGCTGGCCACCGTCGTGGGCCAGTTCCTCAGCTGCGCCATCGGCGTGTTCTTCAACGCCACCCGCAACCCGGACGTGCAGGTGCGCATCCGGGGCTTCCGCCCCCACTGGCCCACCATCCGGGCCATCTACAGCGTGGGCCTGCCCAGCATTGTGATGCAGTCCATCGGCTCGGTGATGGTGTTCGGCATGAACCAGATTCTCATCGCCTTCACCGACACGGCCACGGCGGTGTTCGGGGTGTACTTCAAGCTCCAGTCCTTCTTCTTCATGCCGGTGTTCGGCCTGAACAACGGCATGGTGCCCATCGTGGCCTACAACTACGGCGCACGCAAGCCGGACCGGATTGTCAAGACCATCAGGCTCAGCGTGGTGTACGCCACGGTGCTGCTGGCCATCGGCTTCGCCGTGTTCCAGCTGTTCCCCGCCCAGCTGCTGTCTCTGTTTGAGGCGGAGGAGAACGCCGCGGGCAACCTGATCGCCATCGGCGTGCCCGCCCTGCGCATCATCTCCTTCAGCTGGCTGCTGGCGGGCTTCGGCATCGTGTGCGGCTCGGTGTTCCAGGCCCTGGACCACGGGGTACTCAGCCTGACCACCTCCCTGGTGCGCCAGCTGGTGGTGCTGCTGCCGGTGGCCTTCCTGCTGGCCTGGCTGACCCAGAACCTGGACATGGTCTGGCTGTCCTTCCCCATCGCGGAGCTGTTCTCCTGTACCCTGTGCGCCATCTTCCTGCGCCGGGTGTACCGCAGGGACATCCTGGGCCTGGTTCCGGCCCAGGAGGAGGCGTAACAGGAAAAAGGACAGGCGGCCCGTGCCGTCTGTCCTTTTTTGTCGCAGCTCAGTGGTGGTGGCCGTGGCCGAAGATGAGCAGCACCCCCAGGGCGAAGCCCACCACCGTGGCCAGGATGGACCAGCGGGACCGCCACTGGAGGGCCGCCTCGGGCAGCAGCTCGAAGAATACCACGTACAGCATGGCGCCTCCGGCCAGGCTGAGGGCGGCGGCCATGGCGGCGGGGGCCTGCCTGCCCACGAGGTAGCCCGCCAGCGCCCCCAGCACGGTGGGCAGGCCGGACAGGGCGGCCATGGCGGTGGCGGACAGGGGGCTGGAGCCGTCGTGGAGCAGGGGGACGGCGATGCTCATCCCCTCCGGGATGTTGTGCAGGCCGATGGTGACGGCGGCCAGCACGCTGGCCAGGCAGATGCCCTGCACCGCCACCGTCGCGCCCACCGCCATGCCCACCGGCACGTTGTGCAGCGCCACCGCCGCCGCCAGCACGATGCCGGCGGTGCGCAGGTCGTGGTGGCCGCAGGCGCAGTGGTGGGGGTTGCCCTCGTCCTCGTGGTGGGCGCTTTTGTCAATCCAGCAGTTGAGCAGATAGGTGATCAAAAAGCCCGCCACCAGCACCAGCGGCGTCATGGGCAGCCAGGGCGCGGCCTCCATGGCCTCGGGCACCATGTCCAGGGCCACGATGGCCAGCATCAGCCCGGCGGTGAAGCTGAGCAGCAGGCTGGTCCCCTTGGGGGACTCCCGCCGGATGAGGGCGGCCAGGGCGCCGCCCAGGGCCAGCCCGCCCACGCCGGTGACGGCGGTGAGGGCGATGGTAAAGAGGATGGGGTTCATAGCGCAGCGCTCCTCGCGTAAAATCTGCCGGACGAACCGCAGGGTCCGTCCGGCAGAACCTATCTTAGCACGCCGGCGCGGGAAAGGCAAGGAAAATTATCCCTTTCGGAACAGCTCCCGCAGGCCGATGATGATGAGAAAGCCGCCGAAGCATTTGCGCAGGAGGTCCACGTCCAGCGCCGTGGCCGCCCAGGCGGCCACGGCGGAGCAGGCCAGCCCCGCGGCGATGGCGGGCAGCAGCGCCTTTTTCTCCACCACGCCGTTTTTGAAGTGGGCGGGGAGGGCTGCGGCGGCAGTGGGCAGGAAGTAGAGCAGATTGATCCCCTGGGCCAGAGGCTGCTCCAGCCCGGCAAAGCTGGTCATATAGATGAGCAGCAGCGAGCCGCCCCCCACGCCGAAGCCGGACAGCACCCCGGTGCACGCCCCGGCCAGGGCGGCGATGAGCCAGTCTATCATAGAAACGCCCTCACTCCGCCGTAGAGCAGCAGCAGGGCAAAGCCCCGGCGCAGCCACACCATGGACATTTTCTGAAACACCCGGCCGCCCACCCAGCCGCCGATGAGCCCCCCGGCCAGATAGGGCAGGGCGGCGGCCAGGTCCAGCTCCCCCCGGAAGTAGTAGATGGCGGCGGACAGGGCGCACAGCGGGGCGATAATGGCCACCGACGTGGCGAAGGCTCTGCGCTGGTCCAGTCCGCACTTCCCCGCCAGCAGGGGGACCAGCGCCATGCCGCCGCCCCCGCCGAAAAAGCCGTTGACCACCCCCGCCGCCGCCCCCGCCAGGGCGTACCACAGGGCTTTGGATTTGTTTTCCTTCAGGGCGCATCCCTCCTTGCGTCCCAAGGGCCCCGGCGGCCCTTGGGGTCTGCTTACAGTGTTCCGCGGGACAGGAAAATTATTCTTTTACACAGCGGGAGAACTGTCAAAGGCGGCGGCTTGCTTCTTTGGGCAAAACTCTGTATAATACTTCCCAATATCCAGAGAAAGAGGGATAGGGTGTGCCAAAATCTACCAAGAATGAGATTATGACCACGCTGGCGGGGTTGCTCCGGGCCAAGCGGCTGGACGACATCACCGTTACCGAGCTGGTGGAGCAGTGCGGCATCTCCCGGCAGGCGTTTTACTATCATTTTTCGGATTTGTACGGGGTGGTGGACTACGGCATCCGCCTGATGCTGGAGGAGCTGGGGGTGAACCGCCCGGAGGACTGGCGCACGGTGCTGGAGCGGACGCTGGTCCTGCTGCGGGAGAACCGGACCCTGGTGCTCAATGTCTACCGGGCCTATGAGCGCAGCTATGTGGAGCGCCACGTGCGCCGGTGGGCCGCGCCCTTGGTGGAGGCCCGCACCCGGCTGTCCGCCCGGCGGTACGGGGTGACGGAGGACCAGATCAATTTCATGTCGGAGCTGCTCACCCAGGGGCTGGCCAGCATCGTGCTCAGCTGGGTGGAGCGGGGGATGCCCTCCAGCGCCATCGAGCGGATGGATGACTTCGACATTTTGGTGGAGGGCTGCCTGGACTACACCCTGGAGCGGCTGGCCCAGAAAAATCAGCGCTGAGGGGGCGCAAACCGCCCCAGCGGCACCCAATTTGACATACAGCGGGCCCTGTCAGAGTTTTGACAGGGCCCGCTTTTTTGTCTATGGCGCGGGGCGGGCGGCGGGAGTATCATGGCGCTGAACACGAGAAGACACACCGACAGACAGAAAGGAACGTGTGAACAATGGCAATGATGAACAGCGTGAAGCGCATGGGCTTTCGGACGATGTACAGCTATCTGGACAGGGACCCCGACGCCAACATCCCCCGCCTGATGGACTGGGTGGACCGCTTCGCCGGGGACGGCCCCAACAGCTTCCCCGACCAGCGCGCCGCCTTCCGAACGGTGATTGAGAACCCGGACAACAACTGGTATCGGCTCATCCGCTCCATGTGGACGGACATCGACGGCGAGGTGCGCAAGACCTTTTTCGAGAACTTCATGCTCAACGGAAATCTCATCGGCTGGGGCATCCAGGAGGAGGCCCGGGAGCGCTACGGCTGCAACATCCCCTGGGCCATCCTGCTGGACCCCACCTCCGCCTGCAACCTCCACTGCACCGGCTGCTGGGCGGCGGAGTACGGCAACAAGCTCAACCTCACCTTCGACGAGATCGACGGGATCATCACCCAGGGCAAGAAGCTGGGGGTGTATATTTACATCTACACCGGCGGCGAGCCCATGGTGCGCCGGGACGACCTCATCGCCCTGTGCAACAAGCACAGCGACTGCGAGTTTTTGTGCTTCACCAACGCCACCCTCATCGACGAGGACTTCGCCCGGCAGATGCTGCGGGTGAAGAACTTCGTCCCCGCCATCAGCGTGGAGGGCTTTGAGGAGGCCACCGACGGCCGCCGGGGGAGCGGCGTATTCCAAAAGGTGCGGAGGGCCATGGAGATTCTCAAGGCGCACAAGCTGCCCTTCGGCACCTCCTGCTGCTACACCAGCGCCAACCTGGACTCCATCAGCTCGGAGGAGTTTGTGGACCAGCTGGTGGAGTGGGGGGCGAAGTTTGCCTGGTACTTCCACTATATGCCCGTGGGCAACGACGCCGCCCCGGAGCTGATGCCCTCCCCGGAGCAGCGGGAGCGGATGTATGAGCGCATTCGGGCCTACCGGAAAACCAAGCCCCTGTTCCTCATCGACTTCCAGAACGACGGGGAATACGTGGGCGGCTGCATCGCCGGGGGCCGGCGGTATCTCCACATCAACGCCAACGGGGACGTGGACCCCTGCGTGTTTGTCCACTACTCCGACTGCAACATCCGGGAGAAGTCCCTGCTGGACTGCCTGCGCTCGCCCATGTTCATGGTCTATCACGACGGCCAGCCCTTCAACGACAACCACCTGAAGCCCTGCCCCATGCTGGAGAACCCGGACAAGCTGCGGGAGATGGTGGCGCGCACCGGGGCCAAATCCACCGACCTGCAATCCCCCGAGACGGCGGAGCACCTGTGCGCCAAGTGCGACGGCTACGCCCAGGCGTGGGACGAGACGGCGGAGAGGCTGTGGACCTGCTCCCACGGCTGCGCGGGCTGCGCCCAGCACTGTGGGGAGCAGAGGGAAGCGGGCTGAACCAAACGCCGGGCCGAAATTGCCTCTTGCAATTTCGGCCCGATGTGTTACAATGTCCCTGACAACTGAATAACGGTTGCGAGAAATGCAGTAAAGGAAAGGAAGAAGCAAAATGCCCAAGTTTGTCAAACGGGCCCTTTTGCTGCTGGTCGTCATCGCCATGCTGCCGGCTTCACTGTACGGATGTACAGGAGGCACGGAGCCCACATCCGCCCCCTCTGGGGATGTGAGTAACAGCGGGAGCGAGGCGTCCGCTGCACAATCGGGCGAGTTACCCGAAGGGAACTCAGTCACGGTAGGTATCGCACAGGATTTGAGCAGCCTGGATCCCCAGCTGGCCGCAACGGCGGGGGTGCGCGAGGTGCTGTTCAACATCTTCGAGGGACTGGTGAAGGCCAGCCCCGACGGCTCGGTGACTCCGGCCGTCGCCAGTGACTACGAGCTCTCTGAGGACGGAAAGACGTACACCTTCACCCTGCGGGAAGGCGTAACGTTCCACAATGGGGAGACAGTCACCGTAGAAGATGTGGTCTATTCCCTGGAACGCTGCGCCGGATCGGAGAACGATGGAACGCCTCTGGTCTCGGCGTTTTCTAATGCCGTGAGCATCGAAGCCGTGGACGAGAGCCACGTGGCCGTCACCCTGGCCGAGCCCAGCACGGAGTTCATCAACGCCCTCACCTCCCCCGTCATCCCGGCGGGCTCCGGCCCCTCCATCACCGAGACCATGGTGGGCACCGGCCCCTTCCGCTTTGTGTCCTACGCCCCCCAGGACAACCTGGTGATGGAGAAGTACGACGGCTACTGGAACCAGGAGAAGGCCGCCAAGCTGGACCGGGTGACGTTCAAAATCATCCCCGACGTGAACTCCCTGGTGATCGGCCTGAAGGGGGAGACGCTGGACATGGTGGTCCACCTGCCCAACACCCTGCTGGGCGAGGTGGAGAACGAGTTCACCGTCCACCAGAACACCATGAACATCGTCCAGGCGCTGTACCTGAATAACGCGGTGGAACCCTTTGACAACGAGCTGGTCCGCCAGGCCATGTACTACGCCATCGACGTGGACGAGATCATCGAGTTTGTGTGCTCCGGCGCGGGGGTGGCCACGGGCACCAGTATGTACCCCGCCCAGAGCAAGTATTTCATGCCCGAGCTGGCGGAAAACTATCAGAAGGACGTGGAAAAGGCCAAGGAGCTGCTGGCCCAGGCGGGCTATCCCGACGGATTCAGCATGACCATCACCGCCCCGTCCAACTACGCCCAGCACATGGACACCGCCATGGTGCTCATCGAGCAGCTCAAGGCGGTGGGCATCACCGCCGAGCTGATCCCCGTGGAGTGGCAGAGCTGGGTGGACGACGTGTACCGCGGCCGGAATTACCAGTCCACCGTGTGCGGCATCGCCGCGGACGATATGACGGCCCGGGAGATGCTGGTGCGCTACATGAGCGACAACCGCAAGAACTTCATCGCCTTCAGCGACCCGGAGTACGACGAGGTGATGGCCCAGGCCATGGCCTCCACCGACGATGCGGAGCAGACCGCCCTGTACAAGCGGGCCCAGGAGATTCTCAACGAGCGGGCGGCCAGCCTGTGGCTTCAGGACGCCTGCGAGCTGGTGGTGATGAACCCGGAGCTGGAGGGGTTCACCTTCTACCGCACCTATGTCATCGACATGGCGGCCATCAGCCGCAAATAACGCACAAAAGAGGGGGCGGGGCCGCCTGCGGCGGCCCCGCCTCTTTTTTCAGGAGAGGAGGGACGCCCCGCCATGGGAAAAGCGATGCTGAAGCGGCTGGGCCTGCTCATCGGCACCCTGCTGCTGGTGAGCGTGCTGGCCTTTACGGCCTTCTCCGTCATCCCCGGCGACCCCACGGACGCGGTGCTGGGCATCGAGGCCACCGACGAGCAGATCGCCGCCTTCCGCGCTCAGATGGGGTTGGACCTGCCCGTGTGGCAGCGGTACTGGAGCTGGCTGTCCGCGTTTGTCACCGGGGATTTCGGCCGCTCCTTCAAATTTGATATGCCGGTGGCCAAGCTGGTGGCGGACCGGGTCCAAGTCACCCTGCTGCTGGCCGGGGTGGCCTTTGCGCTCATCGCGGCCATCTCCCTGCCCTTGGGGCTGCTCGCCGCCCGCCGTCCGGGGGGGGTGGTGGACCGAATCATCACGGTGCTCACCCAGATCACCATGTCCGTGCCCAACTTCGTGCTGGGCATCGCCCTGATGTACTTTTTCGCCCTGGTGCTGAAGTGGTTCCAGCCGGAGTACGTCCCTCTGGAGCGGGGGCTGGGGCCCCACCTGCGCTTCCTGGTGTTTCCCGCCCTGGCCATCGCCCTGCCCAAGAGCGCCATGACGGTGAAGCTGCTGCGGGGCTCCATTTTGGGCGAGCTGGACCAGGACTACATCCGCACGGCCTACAGCAAGGGGAACAGCCGCGCCGCCGTCCTGCGGCAGCACGTGCTGCGCAACGCCATGATTCCGGTGGTCACCTTTTTGGCCATGGCCATCGGGGACATCATGGCGGGCTCCATCGTCATTGAGCAGGTGTTCGGCATCCCCGGTCTGGGCCGGATTCTCATCTCCTCCATCGGCAACCGGGACTACCCGGTGGTGCAGGCCGTGGTGGTGCTGCTGGCGGCGGTGGTGGTGGGATGCAACTTCCTGGCGGACCTGCTCTACCGGGTGATGGACCCCAGAATTGACGGGAGGTAGTTCTTTTTCTCGAGAGAAAAAGAACCAAAAAGAGCTTTAGCTCGCTGCCAAAGGGGGCGAAACTTGTGGTTTTCCCACGACAACGAAACGATTCGGCATTGAGGAAGCCGAGAAACTGGTATCTCACCATCGGCGCCGTTTTGACCGCCTGTATGCTGGCCTTCACCGCCCTGGGGCTGTTCTGGACGCCCTACGCCCCCTCCGCCATGAACGGCGCGGCCCGGAACGCCCCGCCCAGCGCGGCCCACCCCTTCGGCTGCGACGCCTACGGGCGGGACGTGCTCTCCCGCACCCTGGAGGGGGCGGGCGCCACCCTCACCATCGCCCTGGCGGTGCTGGTGGTGGGGGCGGTGTGCGGGCTGGTGGTCGGCGCGCTGTGCGGCTACTACGGCGGCCCCGCCGACGCCCTTGTCATGCGCCTGTGCGACTCCATCGCCGCCTTTCCCAGCGTGCTGCTGGCCCTGGTGGTGCTGGCGATCACCGGGCCGGGGCGGTACAACGTGATCGGGGCGCTGGGGGTGCTGTTCATCCCCAGCTTCGCCCGGCTGGTCCGGGGGGAGTTTCTCAAGTACCGGGACCGGGATTTCGTCAAGTCCGCCCGCCTCATGGGGGTGGGGGACCTGCGCATCATCTTCGTCCATATCCTGCCCAACCTCTGGCCCACCCTGCTGTCGGGGCTGACCATCGGCTTTAATAACGCGGTGCTGGCCGAGGCGTCCATGAGCTACTTGGGCATCGGCGTCAGCCCCACCGAGCCCAGCCTGGGCTATATGCTCAAGGACGCCCAGGGCAGCCTGTTCACCCTGCCCTGGTGCACGGTGTTTCCCGGCCTGGCGGCGGTGCTGCTGATTTTGGGCGTGGGCCTGGTGGGCGAGGGTATCCGGGAGAGAATGGGGGCGGCGTCATGATGCTGGACATTCGGGACCTGTCCGTGGTCTTTACCGACCGGGGGGCCCCCTTCACCGCCGTGGACAAATTCTCCCTCCGGATGGACCGGGGGGAGGTGGTGGGCGTCGTGGGCGAGTCCGGCTCGGGCAAATCCATGACGGCCCACGCCCTGATGGGCCTGATCCGCCGCGCCCAGGTGTCGGTGAGCGGCAGCGCCCTCTTTGAGGGAACCGACCTGCTTACCCTGTCCCGGGAGGAGCTGCGTCAGTACCAGGGCCGGGACCTGTCCATCATCTTCCAGGAGCCCATGACCAGCCTGAACCCCACCATGCGCGTCGGCAGGCAGGTGGAGGAGGCGCTGCGCATCCACGAAAAGCTGTCTCCGGCGGAGCGTAAAGCAAAAGCGCTTGACGCCATGGCCCTGGCGGGCCTGCCCGACCCGGAGGGGCTGTACCGCCAGTATCCCCACCAGCTGTCCGGCGGAATGCGCCAGCGGGTGATGATCGCCGCGGCGCTGGTGCTGCGGCCCCGGCTGCTCATCGCCGACGAGCCCACCACGGCGCTGGACGTGACCATCCAGGCCCAGATTTTGGAGACGCTGAAGGAGGTCAACCGCCGGGAGGGGGTGGCCATCCTGTTCATCTCCCACGATTTAGGGGTGGTGAGGGCACTGTGCAGCCGGGTGGTGGTGATGAAGCAGGGGAAAATTGTGGAGTCCGGCCCGGTGGATCAGGTGTTTTACCATCCCCAGGAGGACTACACCAAGCTGCTCATCGCCTCCCGGCCCACCAGGAAAAAGCTGAGGGGAGGGGACGGCGATGGCTGAGCCCATGGTTCACATACGCGGATTAAACAGCTGGTATGGCCGGGGGAGCGCCCGGAAGCAGGTGCTTCGGAACGTGTCCCTGGACCTGGCGCCCGGCCAGGCCTTGGGCATCGTGGGCGAGTCCGGCTCGGGCAAGTCCACCCTGGCCAAGTGCGTGCTGGGGCTGGTGACGGACATCACCGGCACGCTGACGGTGAATAGTCCCCGGCCTCAGATGGTGTTTCAGGACCCCTATGGTTCGCTGAATCCGGCCAAAACGGTGGGCTGGATCCTGGAGGAACCCCTCCGGGCCGCCGGGGTGCGGGACCGTGCCCGCCTCCGCCGGGAGGTGGAGGAATTTCTCCCCTTGGTGGGTCTGGAAAAGGAGCACCTGAGCCGCAGGCCCGCCCAGCTCTCCGGGGGCCAGCGCCAGCGGGTGGCCATCGCCGCGGCGCTCATCCAGGGCGGCAAGCTCATCCTTCTGGATGAGCCTGTGTCCGCGCTGGACGTGACCCTTCAGGCCCAGATTTTGAAGCTGTTGGCGGACCTGCGGGCCCGGTTGGGGCTGTCCTACCTGTTTATCTCCCACGACCTGTCGGTGGTCTATCAGCTGTGCGACCGGGTCGCCGTGATGAACGGCGGCGAGATCGTGGAGGAGGGGGACGTGGACTGGCTCTACGACCACCCCAAGCACCCCTACACCCAAAAGCTGCTGGCCGCCTCCCTGGCGCTGGACTGAGCCGGCCGCGCATCCGCCCGTCCGGGCGGCGGGCGTGTCCGGCGCATTCTCAAGACAAACGACAGCCGCCCCCCTGTGAAAACAAGGGGGCGGTTGCCTGTTTCGGTGCAAGGCTCAGGTGAAAAAATTAAAAATCAGGATGGCGGCGCCCAATATCACCAGCACCGCGCCGGTGGCCCGGTTGAGGACGATGGGGCTGGCCTTGTTGGCGAACCGGGCGGCAATCCGGGCCCACAGCAGGGTGGACAGCACGCACAGCGCCAAAATCCACAGGTTGGGCATACCGTCGATGACAAAGTGGCTGGCCGCGCCGGTGAAGGCGGTGAAGGCCATGATGAACACGCTGGTGCCCACGGCGGTCTTCAGCTCGTACCCCAGCACGCTGGTGAGGATGAGCAGCATCATCATCCCGCCGCCGGCCCCCACAAAGCCGCAGATAAAGCCGATCACCGCGCCGCACGCCACGGACTGGACGGCCCGCCTTCCGGGCTCTGCCGCCGCCATGGACTCCTTGGTGGTCATCACCGGCTTGACGATGAACTTAATGCCCAGCATCAGCGTCATAAAGGTGGAAAAGCCCCCCATGGTGGCGGCGGGGAGCAGGCTGGACACCCAGCTGCCCACCAGGGTGAACGCCAGCACCGTCACCATCATCACCAGGCCGTTTTTCACGTCCAGGTTCTTGTTCTTGTGGTAGGTGTAGGCGGACACGGCGCTGGCCAGCACGTCGCTGGCCAGGGCGATGCCCACCGCCTCATAGGGCTCCACGTGGAGGAAGGTGATGAGCATGGGGCTGATGACGGCGGCGGCGCTCATGCCCGCGAAGCCGGTGCCCAGCCCCGCGCCGATTCCAGCCAGGAAACAAATGATAAAGATAAACATAATGTAATTCACGTCTCCTCGTCATCCCGGAGATTCCGGGCAATTTTTTTTGCAATCTGCGCCATCAGCCGCAGCTCCTCCTGGGTGACGCCCCGGTTCAGCGCGGCGGTGAAGTCGCTCTGGGCCCGGGCCCCCTGGCGGATGATGTCCTGCGCGGCGGGCAGGGGGGTGAGGCGGAGCACCTTCCGGTTGCCGGGGGGGTGCCCGGCGGACAGCAGCCCCTTTTCCTCCAGGGCGTGGACCGCCGCCGACACGTGGGACTTGCTCCACCGCCGCAGCCGCACCGCCTCCGCCGCGGTGTTCCGGGTGGGGTTGTTGTGGAGAAACAGCAGCAGGTCCAGCTCCATCCGGGTCAGGCCGCAGGCCTGGGCCACCGGGTCCAGGGCCTGGTCGTAGCGCTTTTTAAAGGTGAGCAGATTGTCCCAGAACAGCTCAAACATGGCGGCCCTCCTTTTGTTCTAATTTGAACTATTTGCATTATAAAGCCCCGGCCCGGATTTGTCAAGGGGGAAAGAGAAACAGCTTGCCATGGGTCGGGCGGTATGATACAATACTATCAAATATAGTGCCATCATACCGGGGGTGAAGAAGATGAAAAAGAGCGTAAAGGTGCTTTTGGGTGTGATTTTCGCCATTCTTCTGCTTATGGTGGCGGTTTTGCCCCAGATAAAACTCCTCACCCTGGGGGATGGGGAGCGCGTGCTGGTCTATCTGCCCTCCTTGGGGCAGCGGCCCGGGGGTTCGTCCGGGGCGGATCTGGCGGAGGAGCTGTCCCAGGGCCTCGGCCCGGAGAACGAGCCGGTGGAGCAGCCCATCGCCGTCTGGCAGGGCAGGCCCGCCCTCGTGCGGGACACCTCAAGCTATTGGTTTGAGTTTTTGGGCCGGTCCCTGGACGAGCACAACTATCTCAGCTGCACGGTGACAACGCTGCGCTCGATCACCTTTTTAGACGGGGACGGGGGGACGGCGGAAACCGTGCGCACCGGCACCTACCTGGGGGTGGAAAGCATAAACGACAGGGCGCGGGCGAGGGTCCTGTGGGACACCTTAGAGGAGACCTATGCCGACGGCCGGACGTATTTCGAGACAGGGCTGGAAACTCCCCCTTGACAATTCCCCCGCCGCCACGATATAATAACCGTTAAGCAAAAGGCGCAGATGGGAAGAAGACGCGGCCCATCCCCCGCTCAGAGAGCCGGCGGCAGGTGCGAGCCGGCGGGGAAGCCGCGTGGATACTGGCCCCGGAGCCGCCAATCTGAACCCATGAGTAGGATTGGACGGGTGATCCCGTTACAGGTCGCGGCCTTGCTGGAGGCCAAGAGCGCATACTGGGAAACCATATGCGGAATTAGGGTGGTACCGCGGAATTAGAAACGCGGAGCCGTCGTGAGCAGGCGAAGCGTGACAATGCAGAAGCGCGGAGCCGTCACAGACGGCCCGGTGTAGTAGCATTATTTCGCCCCTGACATCATTGTCGGGGGCGCTTTTTCATTTCCCCCGGAAAACCAAAGGAGGAAGACCCATGAACCTGAAGCCCGGATTTGAAAAGTATATTCCCTTTACACCACAGCCCATTGAGGGCCGCACCTGGCCGGACAAGACCGTCACCCACGCCCCCATCTGGTGCTCGGTGGACCTGCGGGACGGCAACCAGGCCCTGATTGACCCCATGAACCTGGCGGAGAAGCTGGAGTACTTCCACACCCTGGTGGACATCGGCGTGAAGGAGATCGAGATCGGCTTCCCCTCCGCCAGCGAGACGGAGTACGAGATCTGCCGGGAGCTCATTGAGGGAGGCCACATCCCCGACGACGTGACCATCCAGGTGCTGGTCCAGGCCAGGGAGCACCTGATCCGCAAGACCTTCGAGGCCATCCGGGGCGCGAAGAACGTGATTCTCCACTTCTACAACTCCACCTCCACCCTTCAGCGCAAGGTGGTGTTCCACATGGACACCGACGGCATCACCAAAATCGCCACCGACGCGGCGGACCTGATCTACGAGATGGCCCAGCCGGTGATTGCCCAGGGGATGAATCTGCGCTTCCAATACTCTCCGGAATCGTTTATGGGGACGGAGATGGACTACGCCGTGGACATCTGCGCCGCCGTGCTGGACCACCTTCACGCCACAGCGGACAACAAGGTGATTCTCAACCTGCCCACCACGGTGGAAAACTGTATGCCCAACCAGCTGGCCGATATGCTGGAGTACTTCATCCGCAAGCTCCCCGGCCGGGAGCGGGCCATCATCTCCCTCCACCCCCACAACGACCGGGGCACCGGCGTGGCCACCACCGAGCTGGGCCTGCTGGCGGGGGCGGAGCGGGTGGAGGCCACCCTGTTCGGCAACGGCGAGCGCACGGGCAACGTTGACATGGTGACGCTGGCCATGAATCTGTGGACCCAGGGAGTGGACCCCCGGCTGGACTTCCACGACATCAACAAGGTGCGGGAGATGTACGAGCGTTGCACCAAGATGAAGGTGGGGGAGCGCCAGCCCTACGCCGGCGAGCTGGTGTTCACCGCCTTCTCCGGCAGCCACCAGGACGCCATCAACAAGGGCGTGCACTATATGAACGAGAGCGGTTCGGACAAGTGGGAGGTGCCCTACCTGCCCATCGACCCGGCGGACGTGGGTCGGCAGTACGAGCCCATCATCCGCATCAACTCCCAGTCGGGGAAGGGGGGGGCGGCCTTCGTCATGCAGCAGAGCTTTGGCTACGACCTGCCCCGGGCCATGCACGCGGAGTTCGGCGCGATTGTTCAGAAGGAGTCCGACCGGGTGGGCAAGGAGCTCAAGCCGGAGCAGATTTTCGAGCTGTTCGACCGGGAGTACCTGTCCGTCCCCAAGACCTACCAGCTGGAGCGCCACTCCTTCCGGGAGGACTCCCGCCACGGGGACGTGAGCCGGGTGGCCTTTGTGGGCCAGGTGGGGTACAAGGGCCGCACCATGGAGGCCTACGGCCAGGGCAACGGCCCCATCGACGCCTTTTTCAACGCCCTTCACGAGCTGCCCCAGGGGCACATCGAGGGCTACCAGTTTGTGGACTACAAGGAGCACGCCATCTCCACCGGGTCGGACACCCAGGCGGTGTGCTACATCCACCTGAAGGCCCCGGACGGCCGGGACGTGTTCGGCGTGGGCAAGAGCCACAACATCAGCCGGGCGTCCCTCCGGGCGATTCTCTGTGCTATCAACCGTTCGTTGGCGTAAGGGCCTGGCGAGAGGGCAGGCCCTTAGGGCCGGATGGACCGAAGCGAGGGCAAAAGCCCAGCCCCGCCATGCGGGGCGGGTTTTGCTCGAGACGGAGGGAAGCCGGGCCCATAGGGCCAACAGATTCAAACTGATGTTTCACGTGAAACACGCCCCGGCGGCGGGGCGGAATTTAAGAAAGCGGGTGCTGAGATGAAAAAAGCGGCCTTCATCGGCGTGGGAAATATGGGCGGGGCGCTGGCCCGGGGGGCCTGCCGGGCGTTGGGGCCGGACCAGCTCATTCTGTTCAACCGCACGCCGGAAAAAGCCAAGGCCCTGGCAAAGGAGCTGGGCTGCTCTGTGGCGGACAGCGCCTCCGACGCGGTGTGGGCGGCGGAGTATATCTTTTTGGGGGTGAAGCCGGACGGGCTGCGCCCTCTGCTGGAGGAGCTGGCCCCCCTGCTGCGGGACCGCCACCGGGTGGGCGAGGACAAGGTGATGGTGTCCATGGTGGCGGGGCTGACTATTGAGGACCTGCGGCCCCACCTGGCGGGGGCGGGGTACTATGTGCCCATCGTGCGCATCATGCCCAACACCTGCGTGGCCGTGGGCAAGGGGATGACCGCCCTGTGCGTGGGAGAGGCGGTGGCGGAGCATATCGGCGGCGTGGAGGAGATTTTGTCCGCCACGGGCCGAGTGGAGCGCATCTCCGAGGGGCTGATGGACCAGTTTTCCGCCCTGGCGGGGTGCGGCCCCGCCTTTGTCTACCCCTACATTGAGGCCCTGGCGGACGGGGCGGTGATGACGGGCCTGCCCCGAAAGCAGGCGGTGGAGTACGCCGCCCAAATGGTGCTGGGGGCGGCGGCCATGGTGCTGGAGAGCGGGAAGCACCCCGGCCAGCTCAAGGACGAGGTGTGCTCCCCCGGCGGCGCCACGATTGCCGGGGTGGCGGAGCTGGAGCGGGGCGGCCTGCGGGCCGCGGCCATGAACGCGGTGCTGGCCGCCTGCCGGCGGAGCAGGGAATTGGGCTGAAAAAATCCCCGGCTGCATAGCAGCCGGGGATTTCTACAGGCTTATTCGTCCCAGTTGTGCCAGACGTTCTGCACGTCGTCGTTGTCCTCCATCATGTCGATGAGCTTTTCCATGTTCTTGATGTCCCCCTCGTCGGACAGGGTGACGTAGTTCTGGGGCACCATCTCCACCTTGGCGGAGGCGAAGGTATAGCCCTTCTCCTCCATGGCGGCCAGCACCGCGGCGAAGTCGTCCGGGGTGGTGTAGACGGTGAAGCAGTCCTCGTCCGCCTCAAAGTCCGCCGCGCCGCAGTCCAGGGCGTCCATCATGGAGGTCTCCTCGTCCAAGTCCTCCCGCTCAATCACCAGCACGCCCTTCTGGTCGAAGGACCAGGACACGCAGCCGGTGGCGCCCAGGTTGCCGCCGAACTTGTCGAAGTAGTGGCGCACCTCGGAGGCGGTGCGGTTGCGGTTGTCGGTGAGGGTCTCCACAATCACCGCCACGCCGCCGGGGCCGTACCCCTCGTAGGTGATGGACTCATAGTCGTTGGCGTTGCCGGAGCCGATGGCCTTCTCGATGGTGCGCTTGATGTTGTCGTTGGGCATATTGGCCGCCCGGGCCTTGGCGATGACGGTGGCCAGGCGGGAGTTGTTGGCGGGGTCGCCGGAGCCGCCGGTCTTCACGGCCACGATGATTTCCCGGGCAATTTTGGTGAACGCCTGGGAGCGCTTGGCGTCCGCCGCGCCCTTGGTTTTCTGGATGTTATGCCACTTGGAATGTCCTGACATATTGAAATCGTTCCCTTCGTTGTGAGGTGTAAGCCCGATGGGCAAAAAATTCACCCAACAATATAGCACACTTTTGCCCTTTTTTCAACCCCTGGGAGACAAAATCAAGGCCCGTCTTTTTATGTGAGCGCGGGCTCTATAGTCTATTATACCCGGTATATAGGGAATATTCAAGGCGAATGCGGCAAAATATAATAGAAATCGCAAGGGGGTGCTTCTTGTGATTTCATACGGTCCAATGTGGGAGACAATGCGCAGAAAAAATGTCACCACATATACGTTGATTAACAAGTATAAATTTAGCAAGGGGACATTGGATTCCTTGAAGCACGACCGTAATATCTCTACAGCCACATTGAATGATATTTGCAGGATGCTGGATTGTAGAGTGGAGGATGTGCTGGCTTATATCCCGGATGGGGAGGAAAACGAGTAAGAGGAGGCCCTCGGCTCACGCCGGGGGCTTCTCCCGCATTCGGCATAAGTTGACAAAATGCGCTTTTAATGTTACGATAAAAACGGCGCTGTCGTGAAAACGGTAGGCGGGGAGCTACACTGCCCGAAAGGGGGTGTACATATGCCGATTACTTTGACGTTCCATATCCTTGACTGGACGGTAACGATTCGAGTAAAAAGCAGAAACCGCCACTCAGCACAGTGACGGTTTCTTGAAGTATTAAAGAACTTGCACTGGGCTCACCGCTTACCGGCAACGCCCTGATATGATTATGATACACGTTCCGGGGCGCTTTGTCAAGACAAGAGCGCCCCGGATTTTTTGCGTTTAGGGCTTGCCCAGCAGGGCGAACATATTCTTCTTATACGCCTCCACGCCGGGCTGGTTGAAGGGGTTGACCCCCAGCACGTGGCCGCTGACGCCGCAGGACAGCTCGAAGAAGTAGATCAGCTGGCCCAGGGTGCGCACGTCCATCTGGTCCATGCGCAGCACCATGGAGGGTGCGCCGCCGTCCTTGTGGGCGGCCAGGGTGCCCTGGAAGGCCATCTCCCGCACAAAGCTCAGGGGCTTGCCCGCCAGATAGTTCAGGTTGTCCCCGTTGTCGTCGCTGTAGGGGATGGCGATGTCGCAGCCGGTGTTGTCCACGTAGATGACGGTTTCGAACAGGTGGCGCTCGCCGTCCTGGATATACTGGCCCAGGGAGTGCAGGTCGGTGGTGAACTGGGCGGAGGCGGGGAAGATGCCCTTGCCGTCCTTGCCCTCGGACTCGCCGAACAGCTGCTTGAGCCACTCGCCGAAGAAGGAGTAGGACGGCTCGTAATTGCAGAACAGCTCGATTTTCTTGCCCTGGCGGTAGAGCAGATTCCGGGCGGCCACGTACTGCCACACGGGGTTGGACATATCCCGCCGGTCATAGGCGGTCATGGCGTCGTGAGCGCCGGCCATGAGGGCCTGGATATCCGTGCCGCCCACGGCGATGGGCAGCAGGCCCACAGCGGTGAGCACGGAGTAGCGCCCGCCCACGTCGTCGGGCACCACGAAGGTCTCCCAGCCGTTGGAGTCGGCCAGGGTTTTCAGCGCGCCCCGGGCCTTGTCGGTGGTGGCGTAGATGCGCTGGTTGGCCTTGTCGCCGTACTGCTTCACCAGCAGCTCCCGGAACACCCGGAAGGCCACGGCGGGCTCGGTGGTGCCGCCGGACTTGGAGATCACGTTGATGGACCACTCCCGGTCGTCAATTTTCTTAATGACGTTGTCCAGCTCGTTGGGGCTGAGGGAGCAGCCCACGAAGCAGATCTCCGGGCCGTCGGAGGGGAAGACCTCCAGCGCGGCGCGGGCGCCCAGGTAGGACCCGCCGATGCCGATGACCACCAGCACCTGGGAATCCTTGCGGATTTTGGCGGCGGCCTTCTGAATGCGGGCGAACTCGTCCTTGTCGTAGTTCTCGGGCAGGCGGACCCAGCCCACATAGTCGGAGCCGGGGGCGGCGGGGTCGTAGAGCTTGGCGTGGGCGGCCTCCAGCTCGGGGGCCATGGCGTTGAGCTGCTCCTGGGATACGGCGCCTTCCAGATGGGAAAAATCAAGTTTCAACATGGTTTGATGCTCCTTATTAAAAAAGTGGGACAACGCTTGGAATTTATGCGGATTGAGTGAAGAACAGGGCCGCGCCGCCGAAGATGCCGGCGTTGTTGCCCAGCTGGGCCAGGGCGAAGCGGACGTTCCCGCAGGGGGGGAACACGTTTTGCTTGAAGGCGGCCTCTACCGGGTCCAGCAGGGCCCGGCCTGCGGCGGACACACCGCCCCCCAGCAGCACCATCTCCGGGTTGACCACGCAGCCCAGAATGGCGGCGGCCATGCCCAGGGCGCTGCCCGCCTCGTCCACCACCCGGCGGGCGTTTTCATCCCCGGCGGCGGCCGCGTCGTACACGTCCTTGGCGGTGAGGGCCTCCATCTCGCAGAAGGGGGCGTATTCCCGGGCGGCGCGGATGATGCCGGTGGCGGAGGCGGTGACCTCCAGGCAGCCGTGCTTGCCGCAGGAGCACTGCCAGTCGGGGCGGAAGGGCATGGGCAGGTGGCCCACCTCGCCGCCGCCGCCGGTGGCCCCGGCCACAATGCGCCCGTTGCAGATGACGCCGCCGCCGATGCCCGTGCCCACGGTGAGCATCACCAGGTTGCGGCAGCCCTTGCCGCCGCCCTGCCACAGCTCGCCCAGGGTGGCCAGGTTGGCGTCGTTTTCCACCTTCACGGGCATATTGATCCGGCAGCCCAGCTCCTGGGCGATGTTGGTGTCCCCCCAGCCCAGGTTGACGCAGCCCCGGACCACGGACTGCTCCAGCACGGGGCCGGGCACGCCCACCCCCGCGCCGATGCACATGGCGTCCGGGAAGCTGTCCATCACCTGGCGGATGTTGGCGGCGATGTCGTCAAAGGTGACGGCCAGGTCCCGCGAGGAGGGGAACTCCCGCTTTTCCAACAGATCGCCCTCCTGGCTCACCAGACCCAGCTTGACGGTGGTGCCGCCGATGTCCACACCGAAGCAAACCTGTTTCATGGCTCAGCCCTCCTATATTATTTCGTGTGCCAGATGTTTTTGGCGTACTCGTCGATGGCCCGGTCGGCGGAGAAGAAGCCGGCCTTGGCGATGTTCACCAGGGACATTTTGTTGAAGCGGGTCTTGTCGCCGTAGATGGCGGACACGTCCCGCTGGGCGCGGACATAGTCGTGGAAGTCGGCCAGGCACATATAGGGGTCGGCCGGGCCCTTGTGGTTGGTGGTGAGGGAGCGCACCACATCGTCAAAGTGCATTCCGCTGAAGCCGCCCATGAGCAGGTCCATCACTTCCTTGAGCTCGCCGTCCCCCCGCACATAGTCCAGGGGATTGTAGCCCCGGCGCCACAGGTCGTTGACCTCCTCCGTCTTCAGGCCGAACAGGACGATGTTCTCGTCGCCCACCTGCTCGTGAATCTCCACGTTGGCGCCGTCCAGAGTGCCCAGAGTCACCGCGCCGTTGATCATCAGCTTCATGTTGCCGGTGCCGCTGGCCTCCTTGCCGGCGATGGAAATCTGCTCGGAAATCTCGGCGGCGGGGATGATGATCTCCGCCAGGGAGACGTTGTAATCCTCCATGAACACCACCTTCAGCTTGTCCTGAACGTCGGGATCGTGGTTAATCATGCTGGACACGGCCACGATGAGCTGGATGATCTGCTTGGCCATGATATAGCCGGCGGACGCCTTGGCGGCGAAGACGAAGGTGCGGGGCTGGAAGGGGGCGTGGGGATTGCGCTTGATCTCCAGGTACATATGGAGAATCTGGAGCACGTTGAGCAGCTGCCGCTTGTACTCGTGCAGGCGCTTGATCTGCACGTCGAACAGGGAGTTGGGGTCCACATAGACGCCGTTGCGCTTCAAAATCAGGTCGGCCAGCCGCTTTTTGTTGGCCAGCTTGATGTCCTGGAGCTTTTGGAGGACCTGGGCGTCGTCCTGGTACTTCAGCAGCTTTTCCAGCTGGGTGCTGTCCTTGGTGAAGCCGTCCCCGATGAGCTCCTGGAGCAGAGCGGTGAGCTGGGGGTTGGACTGGCACAGCCAGCGCCGGTATGCGATGCCGTTGGTGACGTTGCAGAAGTGGTCGGGCTCCATCTGATAGTAATCCCGGAAGATGCTGTTCTCCAGGATTTCCGTGTGGAGCTTGGACACGCCGTTTACCTTGTGGCAGGCGGACAGGCACAGGTTGGCCATGCGGATTTCGTTGCCGCTGATGACGGCCATATACTCAATCTTGCCCATATCGTTGCCGTAATAGCCGTGCAGGTCCACCCGCAGGCGGCGGTCGATCTCCTGGACGATCTGATACACCCGGGGGAGCAGCTGCTGGAACAGGTCCACGCTCCAGCGCTCCAGCGCCTCGCTCATGACGGTGTGGTTGGTGTAGCTCAGGGTGCGGCAGGTGATGTCCCACGCCCTGTCCCAGCTGTAGCCGTACTCGTCGATGAGCAGGCGCATCAGCTCGGGCACGCACAGGGCGGGGTGGGTGTCGTTGATGTGGATGGACACCTTGTCGGGGAGGTTGTCCAGATTCTTATTGTCTCTCAGGTGCTTTTTCAGGATGGTCTGCACGGAGGCGGACACCAGCAGGTACTGCTGGCGCAGGCGCAGGCGCTTGCCCTCCAGGTGGTCGTCGGCGGGGTAGAGCACCTTGGAGATGACCTCGGCCATGGTGTCCCCCTCCAGGGCCTTGGCGTAGTCGCCCCGGGTGAAGGCGGACATATCAAAGCTGTTGGGGGACTTGGCGGACCAGAGCACCAGGGGGTTGACGGCGCTGCTGTCGTGGCCGGAGATATACATATCGTTGGGCACGGCCATGACGGACTGGAAGTCCAGGTGCTTGATGCGGTACTTGCCGTTGTCGTCCCAGCCGTGGACGCTGCCGCCGAAGCGGACCTCCACCGCCTCGCCCTCGTGGGGAACCAGCCACACGTCGCCCATGTTCAGCCAGTCGTCCATATACTCCACCTGCCAGCCGTCCACAATCTTCTGCTTGAAGATGCCGAACTCATAGCGGATGGAATAGCCCGTCATGGGCAGGTCCAGGCTGGCGGCGGAGTCCATATAACAGGCGGCCAGGCGGCCCAGGCCGCCGTTGCCCAGGCCGGCGTCCGGCTCCATTTCGTACAGGTCGTGGATGTTCACGCCGCACTTGGCCAGGGCTTTGGTGAACAGGTCCTCCAGGCCCAGGTTGTACAGGTTGTTGCGCAGGGAGGTGCCCACCAGGAATTCCATGGACATATAGTAGACCTGCTTGCCCTTGTTTTGACGGTAGAACTCGGCGCTTTTGCTGGCCAGCATTCCGTTGACCACATAGCACAGGCCGCGGTAGACCTGCTGGGGGGAGGCGGTGTCCATTGAGCAGCCGTACCGCACCAGCAGGGTTTCGTTCAACTGGTTGATGATCTGTTTCTGGTCCATATGACGAATTGACTCCTTTTTCACCGGCCCAGGCCGGCGGGATTGGTAGAGCGGAAGCACAATCGGAGAGACGCCCGGCCCGCGGGGGCGGCCGGAAGCCTCCGAAATCACGAACGCAGCCCGCCGGAGCGGGCTGCGTTCGCGCGGCATTGCCAACATTATAACATAGAACGATAGATTTGCCAATAGTCTTGCACAGAATGTTTCCAGGAACAATCATACGCCATCACGCTCTTTTGCAGGGCGGTCCAGTGCTCCTTGTCGTGGAACAGGCTCTCGCCCCGGCGCACGGCGTCCAGCATATCGTGGGCGTTATAGGTCTTGAAGGTGAAGCCGTTGCCCTCGCCGGTCTCGATGTTGTAGGCGGGGACGGTGTCGAACAGTCCGCCGGTCTCCCGGACGACGGGGATGGTGCCGTAGCGCATGGCGATGAGCTGGGTCAGGCCGCAGGGCTCCTGCTTGGAGGGCATGAGCACCAGGTCCGCCCCGGCGTAGGCCTGATGGGCCAGGGTGTTGTCGAACACGATGTTGGCGGACATCTTGGCGGGGAAGTTGCCCGCGTAGGAGCGGAACAGCTCCTCGTACTGCCATTCGCCGGTGCCGATGACCACCAGCTGGATGTCGTCCCACATCAGATCGTCCATCACGGCCTGGACCAGGTCCACGCCCTTGTGGCCCACCAGGCGGGTGATCATGATGAACATGGGCACATCGTCCCGCACGGCCAGGCCCAGACGCTGCTGGAGGAACTTCTTGTTCTCCGCCTTCTTCTCCAGGGCGGCGGCGTCAAAATTGGCGTAGATGAGCGGGTCGGTGGCGGGGTTGAACACGTCGGTGTCGATGCCGTTGACCACGCCGCTGAGCTTGTAGCTGTGGGTGCGCAGCACGTCGTGGAGGCCGTGGGCGAAGTAGGGGTTTTGAATCTCGTAGGCGTAGGTGCGGGACACGGTGCTCACCCGGTCGGAGGTGAGGATGGCGGCCTTCATCAGATTGGTGCAGGTGTCGAAGTGCATGGTGCCCTTCCAGTCCTCGGGCAGACCCAGCACCTCGTCCACGAAGGCGTCGGGGAAGCGGCCCTGGTACTCCATGTTGTGGATGGTGAACAGGGTGCGGATGGGCTGATAGTTCTCCAGGCCCATGTAGAACGCCCGCAGGAACACCGGCACCAGGGCGGTCTGCCAGTCGTTGGCGTGGATCACGTCGGGATACCAGTCCAGGTACTGGAGGGCCTCCAAAATGGCCTTGGAGTAGAAGGCGAAGCGCTCGCCGTCGTCATAGTGGCCGTAGCAGCCGTCACGGTAGAAGTAGTACTCGTTGTCGATGAAGTAGTACTGGAGCTTTTTGCGCTTGCTCACCGCCCGGAACAGGCCGGCGTACACGTTGCGCCAGGACAGGGGGACGGTGAAGTTGGTGAGGTACTCAATCTCGAACTCGGGGTTGTTCTTGATGGCCTTGTAGTAGGGCAGGAAGACGCACACCTCGGTGTTGGGGGACTCGGCCAGGGCTTTGGGGAGGGCGGCGGCCACGTCGCCCAGGCCGCCGGTTTTGATAAAGGGCGCGGCCTCGCTGGAGGCTAATAAGATTTTCATACGGTTACTCCTTTACGAATGACCACGGGGTTGGAGACGAGACCCTTGAGCTGGGCGCCGCCCGTGATGGTGACCCATTTGTCCACCACCACGTTTTCCAGGCAGGCGCCCTCGCCCACCACGCTGCCCTGCATGATGACGCAGTTCTTCACCACGGCGCCCTTGCCGATTTTCACGCTGCGGGAGAGCACGCAGTTTTCCACCTTGCCCTCAATCATGCAGCCGTCGGCGATGACGCAGCCGCTCACCTCGCAGTCCATGCCGTAGTAGCAGGGGACCTCGTCGGTGACGCGGGTGAAGATGGGCCGGTCGCCCCGGAACAGGGGGGCGCTCACCGCGCTGTCGATGGTGGACAGGCTGTTGTGGAAGTACTCGTTCACGTTGCGCATCCGCAGCACCACGTCGTTCACCTCATAGAGATTGATGGACAGGCGGCCCCGGTTGAACTCGTGCTGAATGAAGTCCCGCAGGAAGTCGTAGATGCCCCGGGAGGTGTAGTCCCGGATGACGCTGATGAGCAGCTCGCGGGAGATGATCATGTGGCCCATGCTGGAATACTCGCCGGGCTTGACGGGGCAGTCCAGGGCGTAGGAGGTCACCCGGTGACCGGTGTCCGCCCGCATGACGGAGACGGAGTTGATCTGGGAGGGCTCCTCCGCCTTGGTGGCGAACATGGTGATGTCGCAGCCGCTGGCGATATGGCTCTCCAGGGCGGGGCGGTAGTCGATGTTGCACACCACGTAGGCGTCCGCCAGCAGGACGTAGGGGGTGGTGGTGATGGTCTCCAGGTAGTCCAGGGCGTTGCGCAGGTCGTCCAGCTTGCCCCGGTTGTTGGCGCCCACGTTCTCCGTGGCGAAGGGGGGCAGAAGCTGCAGGCCGCCGTTTTTCCGGTTCAGGTCGTACTGCTGGGCGTTGTTCAGGTGGTCCATCAGGGAGTGATAGTGCTGGGTGGCCAGCACGCCCACGTTGGTGATGCCGGAGTTGACCATGTTGGACAGCACGAAATCCACCAGGCGGTAGCGCCCGCCAAAGGGGATGGCGGCCATGTTGCGGTCATAAGTAAAGGAGCTGAGCTCGTCGGAGTACATCTCGGAGAAAATAATACCAGTCATATTCATGGTGGACACCCCCTTAAACGATTTCCTTGGGCTTGATGACGGAGCCTGCGGGCAGGGTCTTCTTATGGCCCACCACAGTGATGCCCCAGTTCTCCTTGGGGCAGTTCTCCGGCCGCTCGCCGATCTTCACGCCTTCCTCAATCACGCAGCCCTCGCCCACGATGGCGTAGCTGATGTTGGCGCCCTTGCGCACCCTGGTGTTGGGCATGACCACCGCCCCGGTGACGATGGCGCCCTCCTCCACCTCGCAGCCGGTGTACAGCACGGAGTGCTCCACGGTGCCCCGGACGATGCAGCCCTCGGCCACGAAGGAGTTGGACACCTTGGCGCCGGCGTCGATGCGGGTGGCGGGGGAGGCGTAGTTCCGGGCGTAGATGCGGAAGGAGGTGTCCCGCATATTGATGGGATCGGTGGGGTCCAGCAGGTCCATATTGGCGTCCCACAGGCTGTCCAGGGTGCCCACGTCCTTCCAGTAGCCCTCGAAGGAGTAGGCGTACATGGGCCGGCCGTCCTTCAGGAAGGCGGGGATGATGTTTTTGCCGAAGTCGTTTTCCGACTCGGGGTTGGCCTCGTCGTCGATGAGGTACTGCTTCAGGGCGGCCCAGGTGAAGATGTACACGCCCATGGAGGCCAGGTTGCTCTTGGGCTGCTTGGGCTTCTCCTCAAAGTCGGTGATGGCCATGTTCTCGTCGGTGCTCATGATGCCCATGCGGCTGGCCTCGTCCATGCTGACGCTCATCACGGCGATGGTGCACTCCGCGCCCTTCTCCTTGTGGAACTTGAGCATCTTGTTATAGTCCATCTTATAGATGTGGTCGCCGGAGAGGATGACCACGTACTCGGGGTTATAGCGGTCCACAAAGGGGATGTTCTGATAGATTGCGTTGGCGGTGCCCTTGTACCAGGACTCGGTTTTAGACTGGGTGTAGGGCGGGAGGATGTGCGCGCCGCCCCAGTTGCGGTTCAGGTCCCAGGGCTGGCCGTTGCCGATGTAGTCGTTCAGCTCCAGGGGCTGGTACTGGGTGAGCACGCCCACGGTGTCGATGCCGGAGTTGACGCAGTTGGACAGCGGAAAGTCGATGATGCGGTACTTGCCGCCGAAGGGCACCGCGGGCTTGGCGGTGTCCTGTGTCAGGCAGTACAGGCGGCTGCCCTGGCCGCCGGCCAGAAGCATGGCAATACACTCTTTTTTGCGCTCGAACAAAATGATCTCCCCCTATGAATTACTTGGATTCAGAATCGGTTTTGGGCGCTGTTTTTTTGGCGCGGGGCTTGCGCGGGGCCTTGGGCTTGCTCTCCACGGCGGCCTCAGCCTTGGCTTTGGCCTTGGAGGCGGTTTTTTTCAGGGGCTTGGGAGCCGCGGCTTCGGCCTGGGCGTCCGCCTTTTTGGCGCGGGACTTGGGGACGGCCTTGGGCTTGACCTCGGCGGCGGGCGCGGTGTCCTCGGCCTTGGCGCGGCGGACGGCCTTGTGCTCATAGAACACGGCGGACAGGGGCGGGAGAGTGAGCTCCACGCTGTAGGGCAGGCCGTGCATCTCCTCCTTTTTGGCCTTGGCGGGGGAGAGCTCGGTGCCGGAGCCGCCGTACTTGGCGTCGTCGCTGGACAGCACGGGGACATAGCTTCCGGCCTTGGGCACGCCGATGCGGTAGCCCGTGCGGGTGACGGGGCAGAAGTTGCACACCACGATGACCTCCTTGCCCTTCTCGTCGATGCGGCGGAAGGCGATGACGCTCTGCTGGTAGTCGTCGCAGGAGATCCACTGGAAGCCCTGCCAGTCGGTGTCGTTGCGCCACAGGGCGGGGTGGTCCAGATAGTAGTGGTTCAGGTCCTTTACGTACTCCTGGAGCTGGTGGTGCTTTTCGTAGTCCAGCAGGAACCAGTCCAGCTGCTTCTTCTCGTCCCACTCGATGAACTGGCCGAACTCGCCGCCCATGAACAGCAGCTTCTTGCCGGGGTGGGTCATCATGTAGCCGTAGAACGCCCGCAGGCCCTGGAATTTGTCGTCGTACTCCCCGGGCATTTTATTGATGAGGGAGCACTTGCCGTGGACCACCTCGTCGTGGGACAGGGGGAGCACGAAGTTCTCCGAGAAGGCGTAGGTGAGGGAGAAGGTGAGGTTGTTGTGCCGGCCCTTGCGGAACAGGGGGTCGGTGGACATATAGTCCACCATGTCGTGCATCCAGCCCATATTCCACTTGAAGTTGAAGCCCAGCCCGCCGTCATACCCCGGCTTGGTGACCATGGGGAAGGCGGTGGACTCCTCGGCGGCCATGATGGCGCAGGGGTCGAAGGTGAGGGCGGCGGAGTTCATGTCCCGGAGGAACTGCACCGCCTCCAGGTTGATGTTGCCCCCGTCCTTGTTGGGCCGCCACTCGCCGCCCTGGCGGCCATAGTCCAGATAGAGCATGGAGGCCACGGCGTCCACCCGGATGCCGTCGATGTGGAACTTGTCCAGCCAGTACACCACGTTGGAGATGAGGAAGGAGCGCACCTCATACCGGCCGTAGTCGAAGATGCGGGTGCCCCAGTCGGGGTGCTCCCGGCGCAGGGGGTCGGCGGGCTCGTAGCAGTAGCCGCCGTCGAACTCGAACAGGCCGCACTCGTCCCGGGGGAAGTGGGCGCCCACCCAGTCGATGATGACGCCGATGCCCGCCTCGTGGCACAGGTCCACAAACTTCATGAAGTCGTGGGGGGTGCCGTAGCGGGAGGTGGGGGCGTAGTAGCCGGTGACCTGATAGCCCCAGGAGGGGTCGTAAGGGTACTCGCTCACGGGGAGCAGCTCCACGTGGGTGTAGCCCAGCTCCTTCAGGTAGGGCACCAGCTGCCGGGCGCACTCCTCATAGGAGAGGAAGTTGCCGTCCTCATGCCGCCGCCAGGAGCCCATGTGCATCTCGTAGATGTTCATGGGGCTTTTCAGCACCTCCCGGCGGGCGCGGGCCCGGCGGTAGGCGGCGTCCGTCCAGGCGAAGCCGTCCAGGTCGAAGACCTTGCTGGCGTTGTCCGGCCGGGTGGCGGAGTGGGTGGCGTAGGGGTCGGCGCGGAAGACAAAGGTTCCGTCGGGCCGCTCGATGTAGAACTTGTACTCGTCGTAGGTCTGAACGCCGGGGATGAAGCGCTCCCAGATGGCGGGGGCGATGCGCTCCATGGCGGGGGACGCTTTGTCCCAGTCGTTGAAGCGGCCCAGCACCCGCACGCTCTTGGCGTGGGGCGCCCAGACGCGGAAGACGTAGCCCTCCTGTCCGTCAACCGTCTGCCTGTGGCAGCCCAGGAACTGGTATGCGTCGGTGCTTGTCCCGGCGTTGAACCGGGCGATGGCGTCGCTGAGGTGGTCAGTTTTCTTGAACATTTCGTGCCTCCAAACTTCCGCCGGCGGCGGGCGGAAAATACTGTAAATTACGGATGCGCAGTACAGTATGTATGATAACAAATACATTATAGACCGCCTGGGGCGCAAAGTCAAGATGCACAAAAAGCAAATGAAAAAACAGCGGCTTTATGTCATTGTATGCGAAATAAGCGGTAAATATTCGGAAAATTGGGGAGAAGCGCCGGGTAGGCTTGCCATTTCAGGACGTTCGAGATATAATAGCCCCCATACTATCGCAGGAAAGAAGCTGGAATCATGATGATGTTTACCCGCCGTCAAATCATCGCCCTGCTCATCCCCCTGATGCTGGAGCAGGTTTTGTCCGGGCTGATGGGCATCGCGGACACCATGATGGTGACGACCGTGGGGGAGAGCGCCATCTCCGCGGTGGCGCTGGTGGACTCGGTGAATATGCTCATGCTGAACCTGCTCAGCGCCCTGGCGGCGGGGGGCGTGATTGTGTGCGCCCAGTACCTGGGCCGGGAGGAGACGGAGCAGGCCAACAACGCCGCCCGGCAGGTGCTGCTGGTGAGCGTGGGGCTGGGCGCGGCGGTGGCGGCGGCCTGCCTGGTGCTGCGCCGCGTGCTGCTGGGGCTGATTTTCGGCTCGGTGGAGCAGGCGGTGATGGACCAGGCGCTGGACTATTTCTTCATCACGGCCCTGTCCTACCCCTTCCTGGCCGCCCAGCAGACGGCGGCGGCGGTGTTCCGGGCCCAGCAGCGCTCCGCGCCGCCCATGGCGGTGGCGGCGGTGGCCAACGGCATCAACATCGCCGGCAACGCGGTGATGATTTTTGTCTTTCACCAGGGCGTGACGGGGGCGGCGCTGGCCACCCTGGCCTCCCGGATTGTGAGCGCGGTGGTGCTGCTGATTTTGCTGCGCAGCAGAAGGCTGCCGGTGTCCATCCGCAATTACCGGAGCATCCGCCCGGACAGGCGGGTGATTGGCACGGTGCTGCGGGTGGGCGTGCCCACGGGGGTGGAGAACGCCATGTTCCAGCTGGGCAAGCTGATGGTGCAGTCCACGGTGTCCACCTTCTCCACCGCCGCCATCGCCGCCCACGCCATGACCCAGACCCTGGACATGGTGCAGGGGATGCCCCCCATGGCCCTGGGGGTGGGGCTGCTCACTGTGGCGGGGCAGTGCATGGGCGCGGGCCGGGTGGAGGAGGCCAAGACCTACACCAAGCGGTTCTGCCTGATCGCGGAGTGCGTGATGGCGGTGACGTGCCTGACGGTGCTGGCGGCCACGCCGCTGGTGACGCGGGTGTCCCAGATGACGCCGGAGAGCGCGGGGCTCACCTTCCAGCTGATGGTGCTCATCAGCGTGGGGCGGATGGTGCTGTGGGTGGCGGCGTTTACCCTGCCCAACGGGATGCGGGCGGCGGGAGACGTGCGTTTTGCCGCGGGGGTGTCCGCCGCGTCCATGTGGATTTTCCGGGTGGGCCTGTGCCTGCTGCTGTGCCGGGGCTTCGGCGTGGGGCTGTTCGGCGTGTGGATCGCCTGGCTGTGCGACTGGCTGTGCCGGGGGACGGTGTATATCCTGCGCTTCCGCAGCGGAAAGTGGGCGCAGCACCAGGTGCTGCGGTAGGCCTTCCGTTCAGGCCGGCCCCGGGGAAAACGGGGGGACGGAGGGCTTCGTCAAATCCTCAATGAAGTGGTTGGGATAGAGATTCCAATACTTCTGATAGACAAAATCGCCGCTGCCGTCAAAATTGAGCTGGTACATTCTGAATATGACGGGGATATCCTTGGGCTGCCATTGTTCTTCATAGGAATAACAATATGTCATGCCCACCTTTTCCATGACACGGCCTCCTCATCCTTACAAAATCAGGAAAAGAGCGTCCATATCTTGTCGCGTGAGCCTTCTTAAAATCAGGCGTTCGGTTTCCAGCGTAGGCGTGTTCACAGCGCATCCCTCCATAAATGATTGCTTGCCGCGTTTGATTATACAGCCGGTTCGCAGTCAGTTCAAGCTTAGCCGCAGAATCAGGCGGCGGGGGGAAACCGGGCGCGGCAGACTGGGGATTGACATTCCGCCGGGGATGAGGTATTCTATAAGATGATGTGCAGCCGTCAGGTCCCATCGGAGATACGCAGCGGTATCGAAGTGGTCATAACGGGGCTGACTCGAAATCAGTTTGTGAGCAATCACACGTGGGTTCGAATCCCACCCGCTGCGCCAGCTCAGAAATTCCCACCACCGCTCCGTTTCCGGCTTTGCCGAAAGCTGCGCTATGGTGGGAATTTCTTCGCTCTCGGCCACGATTCGCTTCGCTGGATTCGTGGCCGAGGGGAGACGGGAGGTACGGACTGGGGCTGTATCTTTTTTGTCAACGAAGGACAGTGAAAAGAATTCCCGTCAGCGCTCCGCTTCCGGCTTTGCCGAAAGCTGCACGCTGGCGGGAATTTTTGCTTCCAGCCGCGGCCCGCTTCGCCGGGCTCGCGGCTGGGGCCGCCCTGGGGGCGGCTTTTTTATGCTTTGCGGGGGTTAGGAACGGGCTCTTTTTTGGCGCTGGACCGCAAAAATGTTCTGCGTTATCTGCTCCTGGTCGGCCTCGGTCAGTTCTATGAATCGGCACCCGTATTCAAATCTGCCATCGTCTTTCTCTATGACGCGAACGACTTGGCTGAAGATGGCCGACTCGGGCCTCTCCTTTAACAGCCGGACTTTCAGCAGGAATTTATCTCCCTCGTGGTATCTGTACTCCGAGCCGACGCTGGCCCCGCCCACGCTGATGTTCAGCAGCTTGCAGGGCTTTTCGCCCATCGCCAAGCCGCTGAACATTGTGGCGGTGGCCTCAAGGTTTGTTTCCAACCGGAAGAAGGCGCGGTCGTTGCCCACGCGGGCGACGGTCAATTCCTCCACCTGCCAGATATGCTTGGGGCCGGGGGTAATGACGCCCTCCATATAGACCGCTTTTCTCTCATGGTCGCTGTAGCCTCGAATCCTGGCGTGGATGGATTCAGCGTCTTCGGCAATCTCGGATTCAGAATACTGGTGCAGCTCCGCTTTGTCTCCATGCAGGCCAAGCAGCTTTGCCACAAAAAGTATCTGGCCTGTATCCGTCGTTACCTCCACCCGCATACCGGAGTAAATATCAAGCTCCTCGTTTGCCTCGCTGCTCTCTTGAGGCGGCGGCGCCTTCGCCTTCTTATGGAAAAGATCAAGTAAACTCACAATATACCTCCCTGCTATTCTGAGCTCGCGGCGTTGCTGGGATTATTTTTTCTCCCACAGCTGCTTCAGCTTTTCGTCGGCCCAAACGACCCTGTTTCGGCCATTTTTCTTTGCGTCATACAGCATGGTGTCCGCGACTTTTAAGAAGAAGCCGTAGTCGCTGTCCGGCTCGGGGATCACGGTGACGCCTCCGATGCTGACTGTGACCCACTGAGCCACGGATGGGTCGTGGGGGATATGCAGGCCTTCCACCTCGTGACGGATTTTTTGCAAATGCCGGAATATCTGCTCGGAGGGGTCGCCCATAACCAGCGCCACAAATTCCTCGCCGCCGTAGCGGGCCAGAAAATCCGTGCTGCGCTGTAGGTGGGCCGCGGCTGTCCGCGCGACGGCGGCAATCACTTTATCTCCGGCGGGATGGCCAAAGGTGTCGTTGTACACCTTGAAGCGGTCGATGTCAAACATACAGATGGAGATCGGAACGTGCAGGCGGATTGCCTCGCTCCACTTTGTGGCGCTGTACTGTTCATACCTGCGCCGGTTGGCGATTCCTGTGAGCTGGTCGGTCATGGATTGCTGCTCGATCTGCCTGCGATAGCGGTACAGCTTGACGTGCGTGTTGACCCTCGCCTTAACGATCAGGGGAATATATGGCTTGGTAATATAATCCACGGCCCCTAAAACAAGTCCGCGCTGCTCATTCACCGCGTCCGCGAGGCTGGTGATCAAAATGACCGGGACATTTTGGGTGACAAGCTTCTCCTGCAATGTTTTCAGCAGCGTAAACCCATCCATCTCCGGCATCACGACATCCAGCAAAATGAGCGAAAAATTTTCATCGCTTGCCCAACGCAGCCCATCCTCCGCCCTCTGAGCGACGGTAACATCGTACTCGTCCTCCAGAATTGCTTTTAGCTGGGTTGCTTGCACAATGCTGTCGTCTACGATCAATATTTTTTCCATACTGCATCCCTCACTATGTTTACTAAAACGGTGTTAACAGCATAATTTTGTTCTCAAAGCCCAATGCCCTGATTTCGGGCAAAGAGCGCGGGGAATCTGAAAAAAGGCGCAAAAAAGGCAGGCGAGATAAAGACAGCGGGCATCCCGTCAGTTTTTTTCACGGCTAAGTTGAAATTGGGAGAGATAGTGAACGTTTATTATCGTGCGCCTAAAAATGAACCGCTTTCCAGCGGTGGATTTCTACTTTTTCCCCTTTTGGGGTTTATCCGGTTTCAAGTATCCGCTCAGCCCGGTGGTCAACAGCTGGAACACGGTGTCCTCGGTTTCCTGGTTGTTTGGCAGTGCTCCCTCCACCACATATTTTGCGTACATAACGGTAGACGTGAGCACATGGAGCCACAGCAAATCCTGATTGATCCGGTTCAGGCTGGGGAATACCCGCTTGAATGCATCAACCATCCCAATAAAGGTCTTGAAATAGGTCACATCCCGGCTCTTGTCGTACTTTGGGAAAAATGCACTGTCCCGGAAGCGATGATAAAAAACGGTTTCATCGGGGTGGGAGGTCCAAAAGCGAAAGTAGGGCAGCCACAGTCCCTTTATCGCGCCCATAGAATCAGTGAGCATGGTCAGAGGATTGAACTTCAAATGCTCAAAAATCGCTGCCGCCTGTCTGTCCACATAGGTGAAGCACTCTACCAGCAGCTGATCCTTGCTGTCGAAGTGACGGTAAATCGCCCCGGACGAAACTCCCGCCAGTTCACTGACGTTCTGGATGCGTACCCCCTCAAGGCCATACTGCCGCACGGCCTTGATTGCCGCAAGAATGATTCGTGTCTTGGTATCATCCAGAGTAACCACTTCCCCCCTGAAGTATCTGCTTCTCCTGCCACCCATTTACAGAGGAATTATATCGTACTCTGCCCCGTTTGACAATACTCTTTTACGCATTTATCCGCCGCATATCAAGGATTTAACGGTCGGTTTTCGCTTTGGCTGGGAATGCTGTCCTTCAAGCCCTTGCTGGCCTTGAATGCGGGGACGCTCCGCCCGTCCAGCCGGACAAAAAGCCGGACAGAATTACCAAATCCGCATTATACAGTCAAATGTGTGGGATGTCAATAGATTTTCAAGAGGAGGGCGTGAAGGAATTGTGACGGCTTTTTTTGCGCCTGAGGGCCGGCGCCCAAAGCGCCGGTCCCGGCGGGACAAGGGAAAACCAGCCTTGATTTCGCGCAAAATCAAGGCTGGTTTCATGTTCAGGTCTTTTCCACGAAATCCACAATGGCGGAGACAAATTCCAGGGGCTTTTCCCCGCTGGCCAGGTGGGTGCAGCCGTCAAAAATGCGGATGGTGGCGTTGGGAATGCGCGCGGCCATCCAGGAGGCGGTCTCCGGGCGGTAGAGGGAGCCGGGGCTGGCGAAAAACAGGGCGGTGGGCACGTCGATGCGCGCCAGGCAGGGACGGTAGTCCCGGCTGTCGCAGGATTCCCAGTAAATGCGGTTGGCCCTGCGGTTTTGCTCCGGCGGGGGCGCCATCAGCCGGTGAAAGAGCTCCTCCTTTCCGGCGGCCCGGGCCCGCTCCCGGGCGCGCAGCGCGAACTCCCCGCTCTCGTCAAAGTCCCGGCGCTCGTCCGGCGTGTGGGGGAACATGGTCTGCTCCGCGAAAAAGGCGGAAAAGGCCTCGTAGTGGTGGTCCATGTTGTAGAGGTCCCGCTCAAACTGGGCCTGGGTATACCAGCCCTGATAGATGCCCAGCTTCCACTCCTCGTCGTTGATGGGCTTGGGGGACATATCGCCGACGATCAGCCGGGAGATGCGGGCCGTTCCGAACTGCTCCAGATAGGAGAACAGCACCGCGGCCCCCATGGAGTAGCCCAGCACCACGGCGTCGTCGATTTCCAGCTGCTCCAGCAGCTCCAGCGCGTCCCGGGCCGACTGGGGGACGCCCAGGTTGTCCGTAAACGCAGACCTGCCGCAGCAGCGCTGGTCATAGCACAGGCAGCGAAAGCCAAACCGGCTCAGCAGCTCCAGGATGGGCCGCTGTGTCTCCGCGTCCCCGCCCCAGCCGTGAATCCACAGAAAGGGAACGCCCTCTCCCACGTCTGTGTAGGAGATTTCCACCCCGTCCGATGCGGTAAAAAAGCCCCGCGCCTGCCTCGTTTTCTGCACCATTTCCATGTCATTTCAACCCCAGCATCTGGCGGGCCTCCTCGGGCGTGGCCACCTCCCGGCCCAGCTCATGGGCAATCCGGGCCATCTTGGCCACGGGCTCGGCGTTGGACTGGGCCAGCTGGCCCTTGGAGATGTAGAGGTTGTCCTCCAGCCCCACGCGGACGTTGCCCCCCAGGACGATGGCGGTGGCGGCGATGTCGAACTGGTTCCTGCCGGCGGCGGCGCAGGACCACACGAAATTCCCCTCGCCCAGCACCTGCCGGGCCGTGTTCACCAAAAAGAGCAGGTTGTCCACCGTGGCGGGGATGCCCCCCATGACCCCGGTGACAAACTGAAGGTATACCGGGGCCTTCAGCAGCCCCTTTTTCATGAAGTAGGCGATGTTGCTGATCATGCCCACCTCGTACACCTCGAACTCCGGCTTGGTGCCGTGGTCCGCCATGACGCGGATGTAGTCCTCGATGTCCTTGAAGGTGTTGGCGAAGGGGACGGTATAGGTGTTTTTGACGAAGGGGAGCTCCCAGTCGTACAGGGGCTGGCTGATTTTATCCGCAATGCCGGAAAAGCAGAAGTTCACAGACCCGGCGTTGCAGGAGGCCAGCTCGGCCCGGCACACCGGCACCGAGGCCAGCCGCTCCTGTATGCCCATGCCGATGGCGCCGCCGGTTGTGATGCCCACGACTACGCCGCACTGGGCGCGCACCCCGTCGGTGATGTACTTCATCAGGGCCGTATCGCTGCTGGGGCGGCCGTCCTTGGGGTCCCGGGCGTGGAGGTGGACCACGGCGGCCCCGGCTCGGTTGGCGGCCACCGCCTCCTCGATGATGCGGTCGGGGGTGACGGGCAGGTATGGGGACATACTGGGTATGTGGACCGCGCCGGTGACGGCGGCGGTCAAAATCACTTTATTTCCCATGAAAAATTTCCTCCTGTGCTTATTCAAATGTTTCGCTGGCCTGGAGCTGGGTGAGCAGGCGGCGGTTGAAGGCCTGGCGCGCCGCGTCCCGAACCTCCGGGGGATAGTCGAAAAATCCCGCCCCGGTTTTCAGGCCCAGCCTGCCCTGCTCCACCCGCCGGCGCAGGTCGCCGCAGGCCGCTGTGGAGCGGTTCAGGCTGGCGAACAGGTTGTCCTCACAGGCGCACCACACGTCCAGCCCGCCCATGTCCGCCGTCTCCAGAATCCCTGCGGTGGCGCTGCGGAAGCCGGGGCCGTACTTCAGCGCCCTGTCAATGTCCTGGGCGGAGGCGGCGCCGGTCTCCATGAGGTGGAAGACCTCCCGGGCCATGGCGTGCAGGATGCGGTTGGCGATGAGGCCGGGGATGTCCTTCAGCACCCGGATGGGCTGCTTCCCCACCTTCCGGTGGAGGTCGTACACCTCCTGAAACACGGCCTCGTCCATGTTGCCGAAGCAGGACAGCTCCGCGATGGGGATGAGGTGGGCGGGGTTGTACCAGTGGCACACCATGGTCCGGGCCTTCCGAGCGTCAGGCAGGCCGGCGGTCATGTCGTCCAGCCGGAGGCTGGAGGTGTTGCTGGCAAAGACCGTCTCCGCCGGGCAGAGGCGGTCCAGCTGGGCGAACAGCTCCCGCTTCAGCTCCAGCCGCTCGGGGATGGCCTCGATGACAAAATCCGCCCGCTCCACCGCGGGCTCCAGCCGGCTGCACACGGTGATGTGCTCCAGGGCCTGCTCCACGCGGCACGGGGGGAGGGCGCCCTCCTGGACCATGAAGTCCAGCTCGCCGCGGATGGTGTCCAGCACCGTGGCCCGCACCTGCTCAAAGGACTCGTACAGGCGGACCGGGTAGCCGTGCAGGGCGAACACGGTGGCGATGCCGTGGCCCATGGTGCCCGCGCCGATCACCGCAATGGTATGTATCATGACGGTTCCCTCCGTTTACGAAAGCGACGGGAGCGCGAAGCGGTCCAGACAGGCGAAGGTGGGCAGGGGGATGGCCCCGCGCTCGTAATCCTTGACGATTTGGATGATGGTGTCGCAGACTGGGGTGGCCACGCCCAGGCGGCGGCCCCAGTCGCTGCAAATGCCCACGATGTGGTCGATCTCGCAGGGGCGGCCCTTCTCCATGTCCTGGAGCATACTGGCCTTCAGCGGGCGGTGGGGCTTGAAGTAGTCCCGCAGCCACTGGTTGGCCCGCCGCAGCCCGGCCTCGTCGTCAAAGGCCAGGCTGTAGTAACTCCAGCCGGGGACCAGGTCCTCCAGCTGGATGCCCCGCCTGCGCACCAGCTGGACAATCTCGTTGCCCACCCACGCCGCGCAGGAGACGGCCTTGTCGTCGTCCAGAATCTGGGCGTAGGTGCAGCCCAGGGCGGCGGACATCCCGCTCAGCGTGGCGTTTTGGATGACCTTGGACCAGCGGGTGCCCATCAGGTTGTCCATCACGGCGCAGGCGCCGGAGAGGCTGAGCAGGCCGGCCACGGCCTGGATGCGCTGGGTATTGCGCCCGTCCAGCTCGCCGATTTCGTACCGCATGGCGGACACGTCGGAGGTGAGCTCGGACACGCCGGGCCCCCGGAAGGAGGCTCCCCAGCCCACGATGCCGCCCACCACCCGCTCGCGGCCGATGATTTTGGCCACCGCCTCCTCCGGCACGCCGTTCTGGAGGGTGCACACCACGCTGTCCGGTCCCAGGTGGGGCAGAAGCTGCGCCAGGGCCACGTCGTTGTAGGTCTGCTTGGCCAGCAGGATGACCACGTCGTAGATGCCCTCCATCTGCTGGGGGATGATGGCCTTCACCGGCACCCCGGTCAGTTCCAGCTTTCCGATGACGGTGGCGCCCTTTTCGTTCAGGGCGTCCACATGCTCCTGATAGGCGTCGATCAAAACCATATCTCCGCCGTTTTTGGCCGTCAGCGCGCCGATGATCGTACCCAGCGACCCGGCGCCCATCAAAGCTGCTCTCACAGCGCATTACCTCTTTTCTGCATTGAATATTGGGACGCTTACGAATCGTCCTGGCGCACCGCGTCCCTCAGTTCCGCCCAGATCAGCTGGGAGGCCTGGGCGTCCAGGCTGACCGGGCCGCTGCCGGCGTAGGCCGTGCCCCCGGGCCAGGTGTGCCCGCCGCCCTCCACCACGTATTTGACGACCTGGGGCGTCTGGCCGGCGCAGTAGGCGTAGCGGGAAATTCGGGTGCCGTCGTTGGGCGCGGCGTCGGGCAGCTGGGAGTACTCCGCCTCGTCGGACGCGCCGGAGCGCTGGACAAACCAGGCGGCGCTCTCGTCCAGGGACAGCGCCCAGGTGTATTCCTGCTCCCCGTCGTTGTCAAAGTCGTAGTGCATCCCGCCGATGGGCACCACGGGGTCCTGCGACCCCTGGATAAACACCACCCGGACGGGCTGCGCGGGGAGCTGCGCGGCGTATTCCGCGCACAGCAGCCCGGCGACGGACGCGACCCCGGCGAATTTCTCAGGGGCCTCGACGGCCAGGCGCAGGGACATGAAGCCGCCGTGGGACATCCCGCAGCAGTACGCCCGTTGGGGGTCGGCGTATCCCGCGTCCACGAACAGGTCCACAAGGTCGGTGAGGTATGCCACGTCGTCAACCAGGTACTGGGCGCAGGGGTCGGTATAGGAGACGTTCCAGCGGATGTAGTTGAAGTCGGTCTGGCCCGTCTCCAATACGCTCTTGCCCTCGCTGGACAGGGCGCCGTCCCTGTGAATGGTGACGGCCTCCGGCGCCACGACGATGAAGCCCTCCCGCTCGGCCAGGCTGACCCAGTCCCCCCATTGCAGCTGAATGGAGGCGTTGGAGCCGCTGCCGTGAAGGGTGAGCATCAGCGGCAGCCGCTCCCCCGCCTGGTAGGTGGACGGGATGTAATAGTAGTACAGCCGGGACACATCCTGCCCCCGGTAGCGGTAGAGCTCCCGGCCGCAGGCCAGCTCGCCCACCTTGGCTGTTTCACCCAGCGGGATTTCCATGGGCTCCTGGGTGGGCTCGGGCGTCTGGGTGGGGGCCGGGGCGGAGGGCTGGGCGGCGGTCTCGGGGGGCGGGGACTGCTCCGGGGCCTGGGCGGAGGGCGCGCAGGAACACAGGGAAAGCAGCATGACAATGGCCCAAAACGCCGTGAAAAGCTTTGACATTGGCATGGCATTCCTTTCTGTAAATGCTCGCGCGGCGGGAAGGAGCTCCCGATGATAGTTCCGGGCACACGGGCCGCTTCGACCCATGTGCCCGGCGGGTGACATCACAGCGCTGCTCAGGAGATTTTAACCGTGTCGTAGTGGATCAGTTCCTTATCGGGGCCGGCCTTCAGCAGATAGGCCTCCCAGCGGCCCAGGCCGCGCTCGTCGTAGTTGAACACGCCGGTCAGGCCCTCGTAGCCCTGCATATCCTCCCGGAGATACTTGATGATGGCCTCGCTGTCTCCGCCGGTGGCGGCGGCCGCCTCAAACAGCAGCATGGCGCAGTCGTAGTACACCAGGGTGGTGATGTCCGCGGGGAAGCCGGTGGCCTCGGTGTACTTGGCGATATAGTCCACCACTCTGGGGTCGTCAATGATATAGGGGGGCAGGATGGAGGCCTGGCCGTACATCCCCTCCAGCTCCTCCGCCTCCATCAAGTCCACAAAGCTCTGAACGCCCATGGCGCCGCCGGTGTTGAAGGGCTTGTCAATGCCCATCTGCTTCATCTGGCGCAGGATTTTGGACATGGTGACATCGGAGGCCAGGCAGAAGTAGGCGTCCGGATTCTTGTTTCGGGCGGAGGTGATGTTGGCGGTGAAATCGTTGTCCAGGGGGTTGATCCACTCGGGATAGATCTCAATGCCGACCTCCTGGCCCTTCTCGATGAAGTACTCCATCAGGGCCCGGCTGTCGTCGTCCGTGCCCAGCAGGCAGGCCACGCTCTTGGCGTTGAGGGACTGGGCCCAGGGAATCATGGGCGAGTTCTCCTGGAGCCGGGTGACGTAGGAGGAGAATAGCCAGTCGTAGCCGCGGGTGAAGATTTCGTCCGGGGCGACGGTGGTCATCAGGGGGATGCGGGCGTCCTCCAGCTCCTGAAGCATACCGGCGTACTGGTTGCTGCCCACGATGCCGATGATGCAGGAGACATCGTCGTCGATCAGGCGGACGGTGGCGTCGATGGCCGACTCCACGGTGCTGCCGGCGTCCTCCACAATGAGGTTGATTTTTATGCCGGTCCTGGCCTCAAAGTCCTCCTTGGCGATGTTGACGCAGGTGTCGATGAGCGGGCCGATGACGGCCATGGCCCCGCTTTGCAGGGATGTATAGCCCACGTTTACCTCCGTGACCACGGGCTTGCTGTTTTCGCTGCCCTGGCCGCCGCCGTTGGCGCTGGGGGCGGGGGGGTCGGACTGGGCGGCGGGGCCGCCGCAGCCCGCCAGGGACAGAAGCAGCGCTCCTGCCGTCACCGCCGTGAAAAGACGGCGCAGTTTGCTCTCTTTGAACAGTTTCATAATGTCCTCCTTCGGTGTCCTTTTGTTATTTGCGCTGTGCTGGTGCACATACGTCACATGAAAAGTCTGCGGCGGTCAGATCGCGCCTAAATAGGTGTCCTGCATATCCTGGTTGGAGGCCACGTCCTCGGAGGGGCCGCTCAGGATGACCTCGCCCATGCGCATCACATAGGCGTAGTCGGAAACCTCGATGGCGAGCACCGCGTTTTGCTCAATGAGCAGGATGCCCGTTCCATCCTCCTTGATCTTGTTGATTACGTCGAAGATGGTCTCCACAATGGCGGGGGCCAGGCCCAGGGAGGGCTCGTCCAGCAGCAGCAGCTTGGGCTTTGCCGCGATGGCCCGGGCGATGGCCAGCATCTGCTGCTCGCCGCCGCTGAGGGACCAGCCCGCCTGCTTTCTGCGCTCCTTCAGGCGGGGGAAGGTCTCGTAAACCCGCTCCTCCGTGTCGGCGAACACCTGGCCCGCGCCCTTCGCCGCCACCAGCAGGTTTTCCTCCACCGTCAGGTTGGGGAAGATGCCCCGCCCCTCCGGCACGCTGACCAGCCCCATTTTGGGCAGCTTATCCGTTGAGATTTTGTTGATCAGCTGCCCCTCGAAATAGACGTCCCCCGTCCGGCTTGGCACGCAGTTGGTGATGGCCTTCAGCGTGGAGGTCTTTCCCGAGCCGTTGGTGCCGATGAGGGCTACCATCTGCCCCCGCTCCACCTTCAGGTTCAGCTGGTTCACCGCCACGATTGGGCCGTACTTCACGGACAAATCCTTGATTTCAAGCATCTTTTTTCACTCCCTTCGTCCTCTTGATGCCGGAGCCGAGGTATGCCGCGATGACCTCGGGATGGGCCCGCACCACCTCCGGAGTGTCGGAGACGAGAATCTTGCCGTAGTTCAGGACCGTGATTTTATCCGCAATATCCATGACGAACTTCATGTTGTGGTCGATGAGGAGCACCGCGACGCCGCTGGCCTGGATGTCCTTGATCAGCTTGACCAGGATGGCTACCTCCGGCGCGGTGAGGCCGGCCGCCGGCTCGTCCAGGAGGAGGACCTTGGGGTTGGCCATGAGGGCCCGGGCGATTTCCAGCATCTTCTGGTGCCCGTAGGGGAGGGTGCCGATATAGGAATCCCGCAGCTCCCACAGGTCCATGCTCACCAGCAGCCGCTTGGCCGCGGCCAGGGACTGCGCCTGCTCCTGCCTCGCCTTTTTGGTGTTGAAGACGGTGGCCCAGAAGCCCGCCGTTTGGATTCCGTCCCTGGCCACGAGCAGGTTGTCGATGGAGGTGAGCCCGATCCAGACGGCCAGGTTTTGGAAGGTTCGGGAGATGCCCAGGCGGGAGATTTTGTGGGGCGTCAGCCCCGCCAGGCTTTTTCCGTCCAGCTCGATGGCGCCGCTGTTAGGCTTGTATACGCCGGTAATGCAGTTGACGAGGGTGGATTTGCCCGCGCCGTTGGGGCCGATGAGGGCGTGCACCTGTCCCGGGTACAGCTCCAGTGAGACATCGCTCATGGCCGCCAGGCCGCCGAAGTTGATGCTGGCATTCCGGACGGTGAGCACGGGCTGGTCGGAGGGGCGCTGGGCCTGGCCGCCGGGGACTTGGGGGAGGTCCTCAATTCGGCTGTCGTCGCGCTTTTTCTGGAAAATGGCGTAGATTTTCCACACGAAGGGGATGCGCAGCAGAATGCTCACCAGGCCGCCCGGCAGCACCATAATCACAACCGCCACCAATACGCCGTAAATGGCGGTGTTCCAGAACTTCAGCGGCGCCAGCACCTCGGGCAGAAACACCATGAGCACGGAGCCGATTGCCACGCCCAGCACCGTTCCGCTGCCGCCCAGAATGAGGATGAGGATAAAGGTGAGCCCCGCCCCGTAGATGAACTGCGTGGGGGTGACGACGCCGATGGTGTACGCCACCAGGGCGCCGCTGAGTCCGGCCAGGCCGCTGCTCAGGGCCATGGCCAGCACCTTGCGCATCACGGTGTCCACGCCCAGCAGCTCGGCGGCGGTGTCGTTAAACTTGATGGCGATCATGGACTTGCCGTATTTGGAGTTGGCCACGCTGGTGTAAAACCAGGTGGAGAGGGCGGCGAATGCGAGGAGCATGAAATACAGCTGCTTGCGCGTCTCCGCGGTGAAGAAAATGAAGTCGGGGGAGCCGATGTTTCTCAGCCCGGTTCCGCCGCCGGTGACGCTGGGCCAGTTTTGCAGCAGGAGGCTGAAGAACAGGGCGAAGCCGATGGTGAGAATGGCGAAGTAGATGCCCTTGATCCGCGTGGACAAGACGCCCAGCAGCATCCCCGCAAGGGCGGTGACCACCGTGGCCGCAGGGACCGCCAGCAAAAACGGCGCCCCGAACCGGGTGGACAGGATGGCCGCCGTGTAAGCGCCCACGCCCCAAAAGGCCGCCTGGCACATGTTGGACATACCGGTCAGGCCCAGGGAGATGTTGAGGCCCAGAGAGACGATATAAAGCAGCAGTACGTTGTTGATCAGGCCCATATCCGCCCTTGACTTGACGGCCAGCGGCAGAAGGAGGAGGGGAACGACGAGCACGGCGTAACCGATCAGCTTGTTCCTTTTATCTTTCATGTGCATACTTCCTCCTGTTTATACGCGCTGGGAAACGGCTTCGCCCAGCAGGCCCTTGGGCTTGAAAATCAGGATCACGACCAGCACCAGGAAGGCGAAGCCGTCCTTGAACATGGGCGAGACGTAAGCGGCCAGCAGGGTCTCGATGACGCCCAGGAGCAGCCCGCCCAGAACGGCGCCCTCGACCTTGCCGAAGCCGCCCAGGACGATGGCGGTGAAGCCCTTTCCGATGGCCACGCTGCCCATGGCGTAGGTGACGAAATAGATGGGGCCCATGAGAATGCCCGTCAGGCCGGCGATGCCGCAGCTGATCATGATGGTGATGGCGGTGAGCCGCTTGGTGGGGGCGCCCAGCAGCCGGGCCACGTCGGGCATGACGGACATGGCCCGCAGCTGCTTGCCCGTGATGGTGCGGTTGAAGAAGAAGGACAGGAGAATGAGCACCACCACCAGCGCGCCGATGAGGAGCAGATACTGGTAGGGGATGATTACGCCGCCCAGGTTGAGCACGCTGGACCCGAAGGGGCCCTTCAGCTCCACCGCGTAAGCGCCCCAGACGTTCATGGCCACGCATTGCAGCGTCATGCTCAGGCCCACGGTGGCGATCATCACGGTGAAAATCGGCTTGTTGATCATGGGCCGGAACACCACCAGGTTCAGGAGATAGCCAAAGAGCACGGTGCACAGCAGCGCCAGCAGATACCCCCAGACAAGGGGCAGGCCCAGGGTGGAGGTGAAGGCCACGGCGAAGAAGCCGCCCAGCATGACCACCTCGCCGTGGGCCATATTGATGATGCCCACGCCGTTCACCGTGAAGATGAACCCCAGCCCGATCAGCGCGTAAATGCTGCCGATGGAGATGCCCGCAAATAAATTCTGCAATAGATTAATCAAAATGGATTACCTCCTTTGTGGTGATGGACAGGTCAATTTCCGAAAAACCGCTACGTACCCGGGAATGGCCGGAGGGAGTTGCGGCTGCTGGCGGCCAGCTTGTCGGCCGGGGGCTGGCACATGGCGGGCGTCTGCCCGCCGAAGCGGAGAAACCGGGTGCTGGCGTCCGTGAGGGGCTCCCACTGGGCCAGGCCCTCCGCCTGGGGCCGGCCGGTTTTGATGAAGCCGGCGAGGTAGTCGATCATGTCCTGGGAGATGCGGCGGTCGAGCTCCTCGAAGGGGCGCCAGTTCCGGTCCAGGGTGCCGAAGGCGTACCACAGGTCGCAGCCGTGGTAGGCCCCCTCTCCGTCCCCTCCGGGGAGGGCCCGGTCCAGGTAGTAGCCGTATACCGGCGCGCGCCCCGCCCTGGCGTGGTACGCGCCCCACTCCACCGCAAAGCTGTAGAGGTAGAAGGGCCACATATCGTCGCTGGACATTCCGATGACGCAGGGCACATCGGCGACGGCCCCCCGCATGGCCAGCGGGGCGAAGTGGTCGGGAATCCAGTCGCCGTCCACAATGGGCTTGGCGCAGTTGTTGGCCAGGTTGCTCTCCGTGGCCCCGGCGGCCAGCCAGGCGTCGTAGACCTCCTGGGCGGGGGCGTGCTTGAGCTCGTCCAGCGACTGCACGCCGAAGCGGTCCATCACCATCCGCCACACGGCCTGGGCGATGGCCGGCCGGGCGGGGGTGCCCAGCTGGCCGAAGTCGCCGCCGCCGCTCATCATCACCGCGCCCCGGAACAGCCCCTTGGCGTAGGGGCAGTACAGCAGAAGCTGCACGGAGAGCGCGCCGGCGCTCTCCCCCATGAGGGTGACGCGCTCCGGGTCGCCGCCGAAGGCCGCGATGTTTTCCCGCACCCACGTCAGGGCGGCCACCTGGTCCTTCAAAGCATAGTTTCCCTTATGGGTGGCATCGTATCCGGTGGCGAAGGCGTTCAGCCGGTAGTTGATGCTCACCAGGACGACGCCGCGCCGGCAGTAGTCCGCGCCCCGGAATATGTTGGGCGAAGCGTTGCAGCCCCCCACAAAGGAGCCGCCGTGGATGAACACGGCCACGGGCAGGTTTTCCCCCTCCTCGGGGGTCCAGATGTTCAGGTTCAGCCCGTCCTGCTCGCTGTACCGATAGGTGGGCTTTTCCGCGTTTTCGTTGTAATAGAAGTCGGAAGGCTGCCGCCCGTGGAACTGAACGTGCTGGCAGCAGGCGGGGCCCTGCTGGGTGGCGTCGTATACGCCCGTCCACGCCCGCACCACCTGGGGGTCCTCCCACCGCTGCGCGCGGGCGTATGTCACGCCAGCGAACAGCAGACAGCCGTCCTGCTGCAAGCCCCGGATTTCTCCGCAGGGCGTGGGGAGCTGAATGTATCTGCAAGGGGTGTTTTGCTCGTTCATGGGAAAGCGCTGCCTCCTTATACCGATTTGCCGACACCGCGGGCCGGCTGCCTGTGGAAATGTGCTGACCGGTGTCCTTTGAGTGATTCCAGTTTATCATAGATATTTTAACTTTGCCAATACGAATTGTTTGCACTGAGGTATACCTTTATCGGGAGTTCTTTGGTCAGAGTGCACAATAGAGAACCGCTTCTCTTTGGAATTTAAAGAGAAGCGGTAAAAAAACTGGGATTATTTATTATGGATATCCATAGTGAAAAGTTATATAAAAGGGCAAAAGCAAAAGCTTCCATCAGCTGGAGTACTCCCGGAGCATATTCACAAATTCGTTGGCCAGGGGGGAGCGGACGGTGTTCTCCCGCTGCAGCCAGCCCAGCTCAAAGCGCATATTCTCTCCGGGGATGGGGATCAGGCGCATATCCTCAAAAAAGCCGTACTGGCGGTAAATGCCGGGGTTGAGCACCACCAGGGAGAAGCCGTCCACTTTATTGAGCACCTCCCGCATGGTGCCGGTGCTGGAGGTGCGGATTTCCCGGTTGGAGTTGCCCAGGGGGCTTTTCCCAAACACCTGGCGCAGATAGGCCCACCCCGTGGTGCGCATGGGGGCGGAGGGGGACAGGCTCACCAGCGGCATCTGGGCCAGGCGGCTCAGGTCCAGCCCCTTTACGCTCTCCGGGTAGGCCTTGCTGTGGCGGCTCACGCCGATATAGGCCTGAAGGTCGCCCACCCGGTGGTACTCCACGCCGCTGGCCGCGGCGCGGCGGATGCCCCGCTTGAGCCCCTCGTGCCAGAAGGACACCACGCCGATCTCCACCTCGCCCTTTTTCAGCATCTCCAGCTGCTCGTCAAAGCCGCACTCCACGTAATTGATTACAATGGGGTTTTGACTGTACTTGTTATACACCTCTGGAATCATCTGCTGTATGAAGTGGTAGGAGATGGAGGCCAGGTTCAGCTCCATGGACACCAGGCTGCTGTTCTTATCAAAAATGCGGTCCAGCCGGTCGGCCAGCTCCACAACGTCCGCGGCCTGCTCCACAAACTTCCGGCCGATGGGGGTGAGGCGCACGCCGGTGCTCACCCGTTCGAAAATCTGTGTCCCCACCTCCTCCTCGAACCGCTGGAGGGCTTTGGAGACGCTGGGCTGAGAGACAAACAGGTTCTGCGCCGCCTGAGAGATGGACCCGGCTTTTGCGATCTCCACGATAATCTCCACTTGGGACAGATTCATGGGTCAATTTCCCCTTTCTCCAAGGAAGTCCGCGCGGCCTGAGGGCTGCGATCTGATGATATCATAGGGGAAAATAGAATGCAACCAGATGTTTTGGCCCGCCCGGGCCCAAATCCCGCCCGCCCCGCCGGGATCGCCCCGGGGGCGGTTTATGCCCGGCCAGGGCCTTCCAGCCCTGGAAAGCGCCGGCGAATACGCCAGAATTTACATACTAAAAGTTTTGCAAAAACGGTAAAGAGGGCAATATTTTGGACGAAATAAAAGAATACGGGGCGGAAGGCCCTGCGGCGCGCAGCGCCGCCGCCCCGAATTTGCCCAGCGCATAGAAAGGAAGGTCTTGAACCATGCTGAAACGATTTGCCGCGCTTGCCGCGGCGCTCTGCCTGACGCTGACCGCGCTGACCGCCTCCGCCGGGGCGGCCGCCTATTTCCCCCGGTACGCCGGCGGCAGCGGGTCCATCGCCGTCGCTCTGGAGACGTTAGGGGCGGACCCGTCCTACGCCAACCGGGCCCGGATTGCCGCCGCCAACGGCATCAGCGGCTACCGCGGGACCGCCGGGCAGAACAGCCGGATGCTGGAGCTGCTGAGAGCGGGCGCGCTGATCAACCCAGACGCGCCGGACCGCTCATACTTTCCCGCCTATACCGGCGGCTCGCCGTCCATCGCGGCGGCGCTGAGCGCCGTGGGGGCGGAATCCGGCTTCTCTTACCGGGCTGAGATCGCCGCCGCCAACGGCGTTACCGCCTACCGCGGGACCGCCGCGCAGAACACGGCCCTGCTGGAGCTGCTGCGCCGGGGGGCGCTGGTCAAGCCGGGCCCCTCCGGCCCCGCCGCCCCCGCCCCGTCCGGCGGGCTGACCGCCGCCAACCTGGGCCGGGTCTCCTTCTTCCGGCAGGACAAAAACACCTGCAAGGCCACCTCGGCAGCCATGGCGGTGAACCTGCTGATGGGGGCGGGCCGGTACGCCACCAGGGACATGATCTACACCGGCGTGCTCTGCCGGAACATGGATGGGGAGCGGTACGCCGGCTCCGACGGGAACACCTATCAGGTCACGTACAAGACGGACGGCTACGTGGGCAGCCTGAGCGAGCTGAAGGGCGCGGTGGACGCGGCGCTGTCCGGCGGCCTGCCCATCGTGGCGGCGGTGAACTCCGCCGCCAGCCCCCACCACTGGGTGGTGATAGTGGGCCGGGACAGCCGGGGGGACTACCTCATCGTGGACCCGGCCCGGAGCGGCTCGGGGACCATGGCGGACCAGGTGAGGAGCATGACATCCGCGGGCTACGCCTTCGGCCTGGCCGACTACGCCCAGCCCCACTACGGGTACATCAGCTTTCAGCGGCGCTGACCGGCACGGCCGGCCAACGCAGAAGGGCGGCGCGCCACCCATGGGTGGCGCGCCGCCTGCCTTTCATCTGCCGGTTTGGTATTATACCCGCCGCCACGCCGCGCCGCCGGGCACGTCGGTGATCTCGATGCCCTGGGCCTTCAGCTCGTCCCGGATGCGGTCGGCCTCGGCGAAGTTCTTGGCCTTTTTGGCCTCCATCCGCTGGAGGACCAGGGCATCGACGGCCGGGTCGCCCTCCCCCTGGATGGTGAAGCCTCCGGGAGCCGCCGCCGTCTTGGCCTGGGCGGCCTCCTTCTCCCGGAGGGCCGCCGCCTTCTCCAGCAGGGACAGGGACAGCACCTGGTCGAAGCTGGCCAGCACCGAGCGCTTGGTCACGTCGTTCACCGGGGCCTTGAGCACGTCGTACAGGCAGGTGACTCCCATAGAGGTGTTCAGGTCATTGCCTACTTGGGTGAGGAACTTCTCCTTGAGCTGCTTTGCCGCCTCCTCGTCCACCCCACCCTCGGTATCGGTGAGGGCGGAGATCCGCTTGATCAGCTTCTGATAGGCCCCCGCCGCGTTGTCCAGGTTCTCCCAGGAGAACACCAGCCCCTTGCGGTAGTGGCTTTGCAGGCAGAAAAAGCGGTAGGCCAGGGGGTCGTAGCCCTTTTCCTCCAACAGGGAGACGGTGAGGAACTCCCCCTTGGACTTGGACATCTTGCCGCTGTTGGTGTTTAGGTGGTGGACGTGGAACCACTGCTTGCACCAGGGATGGCCCAGGTACGCCTCCGACTGGGCGATCTCGTTGGTGTGGTGGGGGAAGGCGTTGTCCACCCCGCCGCAGTGCAGGTCCAGCCACTCCCCGTTGAACTTCATGGAGATGCAGGAGCACTCGATGTGCCAGCCGGGGTAGCCCACCCCCCAGGGGGAGTCCCACTTCAGGGCCTGGTCCTCAAACTTGGACTTGGTGAACCAGAGGACGAAGTCGTTCTTGCTGCGCTTGTTCACGTCCTCCTCCACGCCCTCCCGGACGCCCACGGCCAAATCCTCCTCGTCGTGGTCGTTGAACACGTAGTAGCGCTCCAGCTTGGAGGTGTCGAAGTAGACGTTGCCCCCGGCCTCGTAGGCGTAGCCCTTGTCCAGCAGGCCGGACACCACCTGGATGAACTCGTCGATGAGCCCCGTGGCGGGCTGGACCACCTCGGGGGTCTTGATGTTCAGCTTGGCGCAGTCGTCGAAAAAGGCGTCGGTGTAGAACCTGGCGATGTCCATCACCGTCTTGTTCTCCCGCTTGGCGCCTTTGAGCATCTTGTCCTCGCCGGTGTCCGCGTCGCTGGCCAGGTGGCCCACGTCGGTGATGTTCATCACCCGGTTCACCTCATAGCCCTCGTACCGCAGGAACTTCTCCAGCACGTCCTCCATGATGTAGGAGCGCAGGTTGCCGATGTGGGCGAAGTGGTAGACGGTGGGGCCGCAGGTGTACATCTCCACCCGGCCGGGGGTGTGGGTGACGAAGGGCTCCTTCTTGTGGGTGGCGGAATTGTAGAGATACATGGTGTTTTATCCTCCGTTTCAGGTTTTCTCCGTGTATAGTTGGTCCAGCAGCTTTTCCAGGGCCTCCACCCGGTGGTCCAGGGCGGCCAGCTTTTCCAGGGTGGGGCTTTTGACGCTGGTCTGGTCCACCTCGTCGGCGTAGTGGGTGGACCGCCCGGCGATTTTCACAATCTGGGCCGGGATGCCCACGGCGGTGGCGTCGGCGGGCACCTCGCTGAGCACCACCGCGTTGGCGGCGATGCGGGCGTTGTCCCCCACCCGGAAGGGGCCCAGCACCTTGGCCCCGGTGGAGATGAGCACGTTGTTGCCGATGGTGGGGTGGCGCTTGCCCTGGTCCTTGCCCGTGCCGCCCAGGGTGACGCCGTGGTAGATCAGGCAGTCGTCCCCCACCTGGGCGGTCTCGCCAATCACGATGCCCATGCCGTGGTCGATGACCAGCCGGCGGCCGATCTGGGCGCCGGGGTGGATCTCAATCCCCGTCCAGCACCGGCTCCACTGGGACACGCACCGGGCCAGAAACTTCAGCCGGCGGCGGTATAAAAAGTGGGCGATTCTGTGGTAAATGACGGCGTGCACGCCGGGGTAGAGCAGGAAAATCTCCAGCCGGCTTCTGGCCGCCGGGTCCCGGGCCTGATAGGCCCGCAGGGTTTCACCCAATCGGGTCATAAGAAAAGTGCCTCCTTGTCCAAATAAAAAGACCCCCCACGCCCGGAAGGGCATGAGAGGCGAATGAAAATCCGCGGTTCCACTCTCGTTTGTCGCTCATTGGCCGTGACGTGGCCTTGAGAAAGCACCGATCCAACGCGTCTGCGGCGCTTTGCGGACCTTTTCCGCCACAAATTCGTTGCGGTTTCCTGCCATACATTGAGTATGGCTGCGAATCCGCGCCTCTTTGTGACGCAAAATCTCTCGCAAATCGTTCTTGCCGGTTGAATCTGTCCTTTCTGACGGAGGGCTCACTGCGTCCCCCTCGCTCCCGCTTGCATTTCGCCCGAGGCTTTCCCGAGGGCCGCTTTCAGCCGGCGGCGGCCCCTCTCTGACGGTTCCACAACGGACTACTTCCCGCGTTCATCGCGATAGTTACAACTGCTCTACTATATTATCATGCGGTCCAAAAGGTGTCAAGGAAAATTGGCGCAGCCGGCAATTTGAAAATTTTTCTTGACAACGGAGTTAGCCTGTGCTATCTTAATCCTGTAGTTAGTCAATGCAAACTCAAATTCGTCCAAGTTTCGTTTTGAACCGAAAAGGCCGCCCGCGGGAGTTCCCGCGGGCGGCCTTTTCAATCGGAGAGCAGCATCCGGTCGTTGTCCAGGTCCTCGCCTGTTCCCGCCTTGAAGCGGCGCAGCAGGCCGTCCACCGTCATGCCCGCCCGCTCGGAGCCGGACAGGTCCAGCACGATGTTCCCGTCCGCCATCATCAGCGTGCGGTTTCCCAGATCCAGAGCCTGCCTCATGTTGTGTGTGACCATCAGGCAGGTGATGCGGTGCTGGGCCACGATGGACCGGGTGAGCTCCAGCACCTTTTCCGCCGCCGCCGGGTCCAGGGCGGCGGTGTGCTCGTCCAGCAGCAGCAGCTTGGGAGTGACCAGGGTGGCCATGAGCAGGGTGAGGGCCTGGCGCTGGCCGCCGGAGAGCAGGCCCACCGGCTGGCGCATCCGGTCCTCCAGCCCCATGCCCAGCAGCTTCAGCTTTTCCGCGAAAAATTCCTTGTCCCGCCTGTTGATGCGGCTGAAGGGGTTGGTCTTCTCCTTTCGGGAGCGCAGATAGGCCAGGGCCAGGTTTTCCTCAATGGTGAGGGAGGGGGCGGTGCCCCGGAGGGGGTCCTGAAACAGCCGGCCGATGACCACGCTGCGCCGGTGGTTGGGCAGGAAGGTGACGTCCTGCCCGTCTAAGGTGATGGAGCCGCTGTCCACCGGCAGGCTGCCCGCCACCGCCCCCAGCAAGGTGGACTTGCCCGCCCCGTTGGAGCCGATCACCGTGGCGAAGTCGCCGGGGGCCAGGCGGAGGGACAGGTGGGACAGGGCGGTCTTCTCGTTGACGGTGCCGGGGTTGAAGGTGAGGGAGATGTCCCGCAGATGCAGCATTTCAGCGCGCCTCCTTTCGCCGGGCGGCCAGCCTGCGCCGCTGGAGGGCCGCGCCGCTTTTCAGGGTGGGGGCGGCGATGGCCAGGGCCACGATGGCGGCCACAAACAGCTTCAGACAGTCGATGGGGACGATTTTGGTGTAGAGCACGATGGCGTAAATGAAGCGGTAGATGACGGAGCCCGCCGCCACGGCCAGGATGCCCCGGCCCATGCCGCCCCGGCCCAGCACCGTCTCCCCCATCACCAGGCAGGCCAGGCCGATCACCACGATGCCCGTGCCCATGTTGATGTCGGCGGACTTCTGGGCCTGGCCCACCACCGCGCCGGACAGGCCGGTGAGGGCGTTGGCGGCGCACAGCCCCACGGTGACGGTGAACGCCGGGTTCACCGACGAGGAGCGCACCATGTCCCGGTTGTCCCCCGTGGCCCGGATGGATAGCCCCAGCCGGGTGCCCAAAAACAGGTACAGCAGTCCCCCCGCCAGCAGGGTGAGAGCGGCGGACAGCAGCAGCTCATACCAGCTGCCGCCCACCCCCGTGCCGCGCAGCAGGGTGAACACCGTCTCCGCCCGGAGCAGGCTGGCGTTGGACTTCCAGCCCATCACCATCAGGTTGACGGTGTACAGCCCCGTGTTGGTGACGATGCCCGCCAGGATGGAGGGCACGCCCATCCGGGTCTGCAAAAAGGCGGTGACGAACCCGGCGCACGCCCCGGCCAGCATGGCCGCCGGGATGGCCAGGATGGGGTGGCCCGCCGCCGTCAGCGTCACCGACACCGCCGCCCCCAGCACGAAGCAGCCGTCGGTGGTCAGGTCGGCCACGTCCAAAATGCGGTAGCTCAAAAACAGGGCCATGGCCACCAGGGCGTACTGAAAGCCCAGCTCCAGAGCGGTCTGTGTGATTAAAAGCATGGGAACCCGCCTCCCTAATCCTCAGTCCTCGGTGGTGACGACCTCCGTCACCGTGCCCATACCATTAAATATAGAATAGTCCGCGCCCAGGGCCGCCGCCGTCTCCGTGTTCACGGCGATGAGGCCCCCCTGCATGAGATAGTAGTCCTCCATGTCGCCCATGCCCTGGGTGATGGCCTGGTAGGTCAGGTCCGCCGTGTGGGTCCCCAGCTGGGTGTAGTTCACGCCGCAGCCCACAAAGGCCCCGTTGCGGGCGAAGGAGTCCGCCCCGCCGTAGTGGGGGATGCCCGCGGCGATGAAGTCCTCATAGATGGCCAGCTCGGCGGACTGAATCACGTTGTCCGTGGGGGTGAACACCGCGTCCACCCCGGCGGCAATCAGAGAGCTGGCCGCGGCGATCACCTCGTCGTTGGTGTTGGCGGTGGCCTCCACGTAGGGGATGCCCTTGGCGTCCAACGCGGCCTTGGCCTGGGCGATGGGGGTGGCGGAGTTGGGCTCGGACAGGGAGTAGAGCAGCCCCACCTTGGCCAAGTCCGGGTTCTGGGCCAGCATCATCTCGATGATGAACGGCGCGTTCAGCGCGTCGCTGGTGCCCGTCACGTAGTCGATGCCGGTGAGGGCCACGCTCTCGTCGTCAGGGTAGGAGACGGCGGCGAACACCACCGGCGTCTTGCTGTCCTCCGCGCTGAGGACGGAAATCTGGGCTGCCGTGGTGGCGATGGGGATAATCGCGTCCACCTTGTCCGCCACCGCCTGGTCCGCCAGCTGCTTCAAAATGGTCTGATCGCCCCCCTGGCCGGAGGTGATCTCGTACTCAATCTTCACCCCGTTGTCCGCGGCCAGCTGCTCCAGCTCGGCGGCCACGGCGTTGGCGATCTCGTCCAGGGAGGCGTGGTCCATCTGCTTGATGATGGCCACCTTATAGGTTTTGCCGTCCTCGGCCCCGTCCGCCCCGTTTTGGGACGGGAGCGTGTCGTGGTCGCCTCCGCTTTTGGCGCAGGCGCACAGGGACAGGGCCAGGGCCGCCGCGGCGGCCAGAGCGGTGAGCTTCTTCAAAATGCTGTGCTTTTTCATGAGATTTTCCTCCAAATATGGTATTTTGGGTGGCAGATGTACCGGGAGTGCCAAGGCCCGGGGAGGATAAAACAAAACGGCTTTCGTCCCCACACATGGGACAAAAGCCATTGCTTCTGCGATACCACCCAAATTGACGTATCAAACGCCCGCTCGCTTACGCGCACCATCATGCGCGCCCCGATGGATAACGGGTGGGAGACCCGTCGGTCCCTACTTGGCGCGTGCGCGCCGTTCGGTCCGCCCTCCGAAGTCCATTCGCCGGCCGCTCGCCGCCCCATTTCCACCGCCAGGGGCTCTCTAAAGGTCCGCCGCGCCGGGTACTTCTCTCCGTCACAGGTTTCAATATTGGATTGTTACGGTCTATTATACGCGGCGGGAGGGCGGTTGTCAACCCTTTTGGCAAAAAACCTTTTACCGCGTTAAAGCAGAGGAAAGGCGGCTGTCAAAAAGTACACTTTATGACAGCTTCCCTTTCCCGGTAATTTTTCGTCGGTTCAGCAAATTTTGGTATGGAAGTTCTACAAAAATTTTGCATCTGCCTATTGCATTTCGCCAAATCTTGTGGTACACTCCGTAAGTGTAAGGCGACTGTCAAAAGGTGTACTATTTGACACTCGCAAGGGGTTTACGTTTATCAGAGCGGATGGTAAGCAAAAATTTGAGAATCAAGGAGGACATACAACAATGAAGAAACGCATTTTACCTGTCCTGCTGGCGCTGTGCATGGTGATGTC